>SXGS01226753.1_pt1 | contig 48354 bp, 51 predicted proteins | sample 3174681 | NCBI WGS metagenome assembly SXGS01 (sample SAMN11356861, study PRJNA531348) | freshwater metagenome | isolation source: freshwater sample F1-80 | place: China: Fuxian Lake, Yuxi | collected 2017-12-25
TGGGAAGCGAAGCCCACGGTGTGAGCGAGGCCTCAGTGCCGCTCGTCGACGGATGGCTTCGCATCGATCACGCAGGTCGAGCCGAAAGTTTGAACGTGGCAATGGCCGCGACAATCGTCAACTATGAAATGTCACGGAGGCGAACATGACGTTCCGATCGGATGTTCTCGTCAACTCATCCACAACCCACTTCGTACACGGTGCTCCCATCATGGGGTCGTTTCCCGCCGGTCACGAGTCGCTCGTGGTGGGAATGGGCTGTTTCTGGGGCGCAGAACGGAAGTTCTGGCAGACACCCGGAGTGGTTACCACCTCGGTGGGCTACGCAGGCGGGCATACGACGAATCCCACCTACAAGGAAGTTTGCAGCGGTCGTACGGGGCACACCGAAGTGGTGATGGTGGTGTTCGACATCAGCCAGACGACGCTCGACAACATGTTGCGGGTGTTGTGGGCGACTCATGACCCGACGCAGGGCTACCGGCAGGGCATCGACATCGGCACGCAGTATCGCAGTGCGATCTATTTCGCCAACGATGCCCAGCGAGTTGCTGCCGAAGCATCGCGCGATGTGTTCCAAAAGGAACTGACCGCGGCGGGTTACGGACCCATCACCACCGAGATCGCTCCATTGGGGGAGTACTTCTACGCAGAGGACTACCACCAGCAGTACCTCGGCAAGAATCCCAACGGGTACTGCGGCATCGGCGGCACTGGTGTGTCGTGTCCTATCGGCGTCGCTGGTGCAACTCGACGACCATGATTCGCCGCGTTCGTTTCGTGGCGACTGTGGCAATAGTTCTAGGCCTATCCGTGGGCGCTATCGCGTGCTCCTCGAATGAAGAAGCGAACAACACGTATGATCGGTCCATCATCCTCGACGTGCGAACCCCAGAAGAGTTTGCTGCCGGACACCTTGACGGCGCCATACTCGTTGACATCAAGGATCCGTCGTTTGACACCAAGCTTGCGGCACTCGATCCTGCCGTTTCTTACGTCGTGTACTGCCGCTCCGGGAACCGGTCGGCCCAAGCGGTCGAGCGAATGAAGGCTGCTGGATTCTCCGACCTGACCGATCTCGGTTCGTTGGAGAATGCGTCGAGCGAGACGGGCATCGCCATCGTTCAGGGTTGACCATCAGTCAACGAAAACTCAAGTAATCTCGATGTGATGTCGGGCGCAGGCGATCACGTGGACCGTATCACCGAGGCTCTCAAGACGGCTATGGCGTCGCTCGAATCAGCCGGTGACGTGGAATCGCTGCGTCGAGTGGCCAATGAACACACGGGCAAGGGAAGCGTGTTGGTGGGGCTGAAATCCGCACTGGGCTCGATCTCGGATGTGGAGGTTCGCAAAGCCACGGGACGGGCAATCAACGACGCGATGCAGTCACTCGATGCGTTGGTAGCCGAGCGGCTGTCGCATTTGGAGCGTGCAGCTGCCAGCGTGGCGGCGGCCGGGGAGGCGATGGACCTCACCGAGCACCTCAGTCGGCGTTCGCGCGGGCATGCGCACATCGTGACCCAAGCGTGGGAACGACTGGAAGACGTGTTCGTCGGAATGGGCTTCAAGGTGGCGGAAGGTCCTGAGGTGGAAACCGACTTCCATAACTTCACCGCACTCAACATGCCGCCCAACCATCCGGCACGCAGTGGTTTCGACACGTTGTTCGTGAAGTACGGAGATGCCGGTTCGACGCTGCTGCGAACCCACACCTCTCCGGTGCAAATACGTGTTATGCAGGAGTGGGATCTTCCGATCTATGCCGTTATGCCCGGTCGAGTGTTTCGGCGCGACACCCCTGATGCCACGCACATGCCGGTGTTCCACCAGATCGAAGGTCTGGTCATCGACAAGGGCATCACGTTCGCGCACTTGGCAGGCACGATCGAAGCCTTCACCAAGGCATTCTTCGGTAGCGACTTCACCAGCCGTTTGCGACCAAATTACTTTCCGTTCACCGAACCGAGCGCGGAGTTCGATGTGCGAAGTTCGAACGGCAAGTGGATCGAGCTCGGTGGTTGCGGGATGGTGCATCCCAACGTGCTGCGAGCCGGCGGCGTCGACCCCGAGGTGTACACGGGCTTTGCCTTCGGCTTCGGTATCGACCGTATGGCCAAGGAACGTCACGACGTCGCCGACCTACGTGACATGTATGCCAACGACCTTCGATTCGTGAGGCAATTCTGATGCACGTCGGGGCGGCGTAGTCATGCGTATCGTTCGTTCCTGGCTCGCCGAGTACTGCGACCTGAAGCGGCTCTCCGATGAGAAGCTCGGCGACCTGATGACATCGCTTGGCATGCAAGTGGAATCGATGGAAGTCGTCGGTACTCCCGTAGCGGGAGTGGTGGTGGCAAAAGTGCTGCGAACCGAACGGCATCCAGACGCCGCCAAAGTGCATCGCGTCTGGGTCGACGCAGGTGACGCGACTGAGCGCCACGTGTGGTGTGGTGCATTCAACATGAAGGCCGGCGATCTCGTTCCGCTTGCAACCCTCGGAACGACGATGCCCGATGGTCGCGAGATTCTCCGGCGGGGCATTCTCGGCATCGACTCCGAGGGCATGTTGTGTTCCGCGGCAGAACTTGGATTGTCCAGCGATGCTGCCGGAATCATGATTCTGCCGACGGGCGCCAAGCTTGGTCGCAACGTATTCGACGCACTTGGTGTGAAACGTGACGTGGTGTACGACCTCGACATCACGCGAAACCGCCCTGATGCGACTGGCCATCTCGGAGTGGCCCGCGATGTGGCGGCCAAACTCGGTGCGAAGTTCACACCACCAAAGGGAGATGCGGCAAAGAAGGGCGGAGTCCGTCGCGTGCCGGTGAAGGTCGTCGACGAAAAGGCATGCACACGTTTCAACGTCACGGTGATGAGCGGCATCGTGGTGCGGCCGTCACCGGACCATCTGGCGCGCCGTGTGCTGGCTGCAGGCATGCGACCCATCAACAACGTGGTAGACGCATCCAACCTGGTGATGTTGGAGTGCAACCAACCAAATCATGCCTACGACGCCGCCAAAGTGGCGACCGGATTCCGCATCCGCAAGGCCAAGGCGGGGGAGACGCTCACCACGCTCGATGGAGTGGGGCGAACGCTGGATCCGAATGATCTGCTCATCTGTGACGGTGATGACCGCGCCATCGGCATTGCCGGTGTGATGGGCGGGGCAGATACGGAAATCAGCGATACCACCACGGAAATTGCATTGGAGACCGCGTGGTTCGAGCCCAGCGGCGTGCGACTCACCAGCCAGCGCTTGGCGTTGCGCACCGAAGCCTCGGCCAGGTTCGAGCGCGGTGTCGACCCGCTCGGCGTCGACTACTCGGTGGCACGGTTCGCGGCGATCTTGCGCGAGTCATGCCCGAACCTGGTGGTGCACGGCGGAGCCACCGACGCACGAACCAAGCACCTGCCCAAGTCGCCCGTCGTCACGGTGCGGGTGGCACAGGTCAACCGCGTGCTCGGCACCGACCTCGGCGCCAAAGACGTCTCTGCGTTGCTCGGCAAGATCGGGTTCGTGTGCACGCCGAAGAAGATCGCCGCAAAGAAGGGTTCGGCTGTGCAGAGTGGTGCGGGGTTCAGCGTCAAGGTGCCGTCATGGCGTCCTGACTGCACCGATGAAGTCGACCTCGTCGAGGAAGTCGCTCGTCACGTGGGTTACGACACGCTCGGCAAGCACGTGTCGCAATCGACGCAGCCCGGTGGTCTCTCGCCATTACAGCAGCGTCGTCGTGCGCTGCGCGACGTAGTGTTGTCGTTCGGCGCGAGCGAGGCGATGCCCAACCCGTTCTTGGCACCTGGCGATCACGAGCGTGCCGGAGTAGCACTCGAGTTGGCGGCACTCGAATTGGAGAACCCGTTAGTGGTTGAAGAGAGCCTCCTGCGAACATCGCTTCGTCCGGGAATGTTGAAGGCGATTGCGTTCAACGTTTCGCACCGCGCCAAAGACATCGCGCTGTACGAACTTGGACATGTTTACCGTGCTAAAGCCACGAGTGGCGCAGTAATGCACGGCGACGCTTCTGCCACGCACAATTTGCCGGACGAATCCGAACAACTCTGCATCATGGCAGTTGGTGTTGATGCATCTGTAGCCGTTGGGTGGTGGTCGCAGATCACTGCGGTATTCGGGGTTGGCGCGCAATTGGACCAATCGCGTGTTCCCGCTGGTTATCACCCCACACGCAGCGCCACATTGGCACGCGGCAAACAAATGGTGGGCTACGTAGGGGAGATCGACCGAATGGTGTTGGCGAGCTACGGCATCGAGGAGCGTGTTGCATGTTTGGAGGTTGACGCTTCCGTTCTGCTCGGCGAGTCACCGAAGGTGCCGGTTGCCAAACCCGTCAGCCGATTCCCGTCGAGTGATTTCGACGTGGCGTTCACGGTTCCCGCCAAGGTGTCGGCGGCGGCGTTGCAGCGGGCTATCAAGCAGGCCGCTGGTTCGCTTGCCGAAGAAGTGTCGCTCTTTGATGTGTTTCGTAAGGCGCCCTCCGATGCCGCGCGAAGTTTGGCGTTCCGGGTTCGTCTGCGTGCGCCAGATCGCACACTGACGGATACCGAGGTGGCTTCGGCACGGACGGCCTGTATCTCCGCTGCCGAAAAGCTCGGCTGCACCCTGCGCGGCTGACCTTGAACGTGTCGCACCTCTCGATCGTCGAGCGACCATGACTCATCTTTTGGCTGACGGCGAAGTGTCGGCCGCGTACGTGGAGCTGCGAGAACGAGTCGTACAGCTCCTGCGTTCGTTGCCGGAAGACGCCGACGAAATCGTCGTACCGCACTGTCCGCTGTGGACCGTCGCCGAGCTGGCGTCGCACCTCATGGGCGTGAATGACGACATCGTGAACGGCCGGCTGGAAGGTGTCGCCACCGACGAGTGGACACAAGCCCAAGTCGAGCGACACCGCGGAAAATCGCTGCACAACATAGCTGACGAGTTCGAGGCGCTCGCCGAGCGGTTCGATCCGTTGCTTCCGCACATCCCGGCGATGGCACGGTCGCAGATGACGATGGATGCAGTCACGCACGAGCACGATTTGCGGCACGCAGTGGGGCACCCCGGGGCCCGCGATTCGCGGGCGGTCAAGGTGGGTGTCGGATGGATACGGGAGTGGATCGCACAGCGCAACTTGGCCGGCTCGGAGACGTTGCTTGCGACCGGGATCTCCGACTTCGACCTGCTGAGGTGCTTCACAGGTCGCCGAAGTGAGCGGCAAGTCTCGGCCTTGGGTATCGACGTCACCATGCTCAAACGAGTGCTTCAGGGATCCCCGCTTCGCATACCTACCGCAACCGTGGAGGAGTAGCCGTCGCCTTGGGCTTCTCGTGCCGCGGTGCCGAGATGGTTGAATGGAGACGTCTGCCCGCGGGAAGAGCTCGCTGGCAAGCACACACGGAAAGGCACTCCCACATGACCACCACGGCACCGGTGCGACTGCACCACACCGCATACCTGTCCAAGGATCTTGAAGCAACCCGGAAGTTCTACGAAGATCTCGTGGGTCTGCCATTGGTTGCCACGTGGTCGGAAACCGATGAACTCTTCGGGGCCATGCGCGTGTACTGTCACTGCTTCTTCGGAATGCCCGATGGCAGTGCGCTCGCATTCTTCCAGTTCGCCAAGAAGGAAGACCAGGATCAGTTCGATCCGCCACTCACACCATCACCGTTCCGACACATCGCGTTGAACGTCACCAAAGAAGCACAGGATGACATCTTCAAGCGTTTGCAGGCTGCCAACTGGAAGCCTGAGGGTACGTACGTACTCGAACACGGGTACTGCCGTTCGCTCTATACCGAAGACCCCAACGGCATGCTGTTGGAATTCACGGCAGATGCACCGGGCGCGGACAAGATCAATGCCGATCGACGCAAGGACGCGCACGAAACACTCAAGCGCTGGCTTGCGGGCGATCACACCAGCAACAACACGTACCGCTAGACCCGTCTTTCGCGCGAGCATTCGCGCCACACCCGACGTGATTCAAGAAGGATCGGAGCCAAGATGACGAATACCCGTCGCCCTCTCGAGGGTCTTCTGGTTGCCGACTATTCCCGCGTCCTTGCCGGGCCGTACTGCTCGATGCTGCTCGCGGACATGGGTGCGACGGTGATCAAGGTGGAGGGACCGGGCGGCGACGACACCCGCACCTGGGTGCCACCCGTGAAGGATGGCGTTGCGACCTATTACATGTCGATCAACCGCAACAAGCGTTCGATCGTGCTCGACTACGGCAAACCCGAGGATCGCGCTTTGGCGGTGGAGTTGGCGCGTCGCGCCGATATCGCCCTCGAAAACATGAAGCCGGGTGGCATGAAGAAGTTCGGGCTGGACTACGAGTCTCTTTCAAAGGTGAACCCACGACTCGTTTACCTCTCGATCAGCGGTTTTGGTACCAAGGAGGGAGCCTGGCTTCCCGGTTACGACCTCGTCGTGCAAGCGGTGTCCGGATTGATGAGCCTGACGGGGGAGCCGGATGGCCCACCATTTCGAGCGGGAATCTCGGTGTTCGACGTAATGACCGGCTTGCACGGCACCATCGGCATTCTCGCGGCACTGAATCAACGCCAGGCGACGGGTCGGGGACAGCACGTGGAGGTCAACCTGTTGTCATCGGCCATGTCGGGATTGGTGAACCAAACCGGGGCGTATTCGGCGGCTGGAGTCGTGCCTTTCCGCATGGGCAACGCCCATCCGTCGCTGTTTCCGTACGAGGCAATGCCCACCAAGGACAAAGACCTCATCATCGCCGCGGGTAACGACAAGCAGTTTCGTTCACTCTGTGAGGTACTCGGTATCGAACATCTCGCCGACGACCCCCGTTTTGCGATCAATGCCGACCGCACGAAGAATCGCGAGGAACTCCGACCACATCTGCTCGAGAAACTCGGTCAATGGAATGCCGACGACCTCTTCATTGCCCTGAACAAGGTTGGTGTGCCGTGTGGACCGATCAATTCCATCGGTGATGGAGTGGAGCTGGCTGAGAAGCTCGGCTTGCAACCGCGGGTGAGCGTGGGAGAGGGCGACCGCACCGTGAATCTGATCCGCAATCCGATCGATTTCAGCGACGCCACCCTTCGATACGACTTGCCGCCACCAACTCTCGGCGAGCACTCCAATGAAATTCGAGAGTGGCTCTCCAAGCCCGCAGATCCCGCAACTGCATAGTGTCGACCACACAGTGAAAGGTTGATCATGACCAAGCAGACCTACCGAACCGGCCTCGGCACCTCCAACGCCGACAGCATCACCTTGTTGGGTCATGATCTCGCGAGCGAACTACTCGGCAAGACATCGTTCGGAGAATTGGCGTTCTGGTTGATCACCAAGCGCCGACCAACCAAGTCGGAGTTGGTGATGTTCGAAGCCGTGCTCACCGCATTGGCGGATCACGGGTTCACACCCACGGCGATTGCCGCGCGTCTCACGTACACCAGCGCTCCCGACTCGCTGCAGGGTGCGTTGGCGGCTGGACTACTGGGCGGCGGCTCACGTTTTCTGGGGGTCACCGAGGATTGCGCGAACTTCCTCTCGGCGACACTGCACGCACAACTCGGCCTGCCGGCATCTTCAGCGTTGCCGGTGAACGGCAACGGGCTTCCGGTAACCGACGGTGACTGGGACGCACTCGCCACCAAGGTGATGGCTGCACGCAAGGCCGAGGGCAAGTTCGTTCCCGGCTTGGGTCATCCGGTGCACAAGGTGCAAGATCCCCGAACACCGGTGTTGTTTGCGTTGGCGCGTGAGCACGGCACGTTCGGGCCACACTTGGCATTGTTCGAGGCACTCGGGCGTGTAGCGCCGTCGGTACTCGGCAAGGCGCTGCCGCTCAACGGGGCAGGTGTCTGCGGTGCGGTGCTAGCCGATTTGAGGTTGCCAATGGGCGTGCTTCGAGGTGTGGCGCTTCTGGCTCGTTGTGCTGGATTGCTTGGCCATTTGGTGGAGGAGCAAACCGATCCGATCGGCATCGATGTGTACATGAACGTCGACCGAAACATCGACTACCAGCCGCCATCGCGCTGAAACCTTTGTAGCGCAAGGGTTTGCGCTGATGTCAATTGTGTGACAATCATCGTCTAGAGATTGTGCGGTCGTTACTGTCGGTACCGAGGCGTCGATCGACGTTTCGTCAACTCACACATAGGGGTAACACCACATGGCATCACTAGCACCTAGCGCCTCACAGCGCTGGCACAACTGGGTTGCAGCACATCCGGTCGGCGGTCTCGCCGTCATCGGTGTGATTGCCACCCAACTCGGGACGTACTTCGGTTACGTCTTCCCGGCGGTCGGACTTCCGACCCTCCCATGGCCGATGTACAACGGCGCTTTGGCGCTGGGCATTAACGGTCCAAGCTGGGGCAGCTACTTCAACGCAGATTTCACCATCGCAGGCACCAATGCCGGATGGCTGTTCTTCTCCGGACAAGCGCTGCACTTCGTCAACGGCATCGTGTTTGCGATGCTCTTTGGCATCTTTGCTCATCACGCAATTCCGGTGAAGGGTCACGTTGCCAAGGGTCTTGTTTACGGCGTGATCATGACCATCATCAGCGCGGGCCTCTTGGTTCCGTACGCCTACGTGGCGGAGCAGGGCTACGGCTTGTTCCTCTTCGACGGCCCAGACGGCTGGAAGCTCCCCGCGGGAATCCTCATCTGGCACCTGATCTACGGTTTGTTCATCGGCATGCTGTACCAGCCAAAGGACAACGCCTAACGGCAACGACACGGGTCGTTTGACCCGTTGAGTTCAACGCGAACCTCGGTTCGCACGATGAACCCCGGCTCACCTCGGTGGGTCGGGGTTCTTCTGTTGTTCAGCGGAACAGTCGGGCACCGGCGAGTTCGCAGCCCTGTGCAAGTGATGCCAGTTTGGCGAACACCACATCGGGATCGATGTTCTTGATCCCGACGTGCACGGAGAATCCACAGTCGACACCCGCCATCAACCGATCGGGGCTGACGACGACACCCCACTGCACCAGTCGCTGTGCGATGAGATCCGGGTGTTCGATGTAGTTGGACTGCGGTTCGATGACGCCTGGGCAAATGGTCTTGTTCTTGGGTACGCCGACCTCTTTGAGTACGTGCCACTCGTGCGCGTGGCGCGGGTTGGCACCCTCGAAGAGCACGGTCGGGGGCTTGGCCTTCCATACGATGTCGATGATGTCGGTGATGGGCACATCGAGGTGGTGCGGACCGGGGTAGTTGCCCCAGCACAAGTGCATGCGCAGTTGCTCCTCGGGAATGTTGCGCACCGCGTGGTTGAGCGCTTCGACGTTGAGCGCGATCGTCTTGCGGAACTCCTCGATCGACAGTGCTGCGTAGGCAGAGTGGCGTCCCATGGCCAGATCGGGACAATCCAGTTGCACCGTTGCACCTGCAGCGGCGATTGCCTCGTATTCGAAGCGCATCGCTTCGGCGATGGCAAAAACGTACTCCTCCTGGGTCTTGTAGTACTGATTGGCAAAGAAGATGGAGATCACGCCAGGTGACGCGGCACTGGTGAAGATTCGTTCGTGCCCGTGCTTCTTTGCAGCGGCCGACAGCCATTCCATGTCTCGCACGGCGGATCGTTTGTCGATCACGTTGATGGGTCCGGTGCACGCGGGTGCGTTTCGTTTTTGGCGGCCGGGGTTCTCATTGACGGCTTCGGCGCTACGCGGGTAGTCCACGAGGTCCTGAAAGTGATAGTTGCGAACGCTCTCGCCGTTGAAGCCTGAGAGCCGGTCCTTTACGTAGGTGGCATAGGACGGCTTGGTCATCTCGCCGTCATTGATGACCGTCACGCCGGCGTCGATTTGCTTTTTCACCACGCCATCGATGGCGGAATGGAAACGCGACTCGAGCCGTTGCTGATCGACGGGGACTCCGTCACCGAGTGCCCACATGGTTTTGATGAGGTCGTCCGGGCGGGGGAGGCTTCCCGTGTGGGTGCTGGGAATGCTGCGTGGCATGCGTGCCACCGTAGTACGCAGTTACTCGTGAAATCCCAGTCTGGTGACTGTCAGGCGGGCGGAATGAGCGCGCCGGTGAACACCTGCCAGGCCAAGGCGGACTTGGCCACGAAACTCAGCACGATGTAGGTGCGTTCACCCACCAGGTAGTCGGCAAACCTGCCCCTGGCTCGGTACTGCAGCCACTGCACCACGGCAAAGCAATTGAAGAACAGGAACAACGAAATCACGATGCCGTACACAAATCCGGGTACTGCGGTATTGGGCGGGCCGTTGGGGGAGAACAGATTGATCACCACCGCAATCCATGGAACGATCCCAGCGATGCATCCGAACCAGAAGGGAAGCATTTCTCCAATGCCCGGAGTCACGTACTTCTCCTGCAACCAGCCAAAGAGGATCATCGATACGTTCACGCCGAACACCGCCAGTAGCGCGATGTAGTCGGCAACACCGTTGAGTTGCATTACCAGCACGATCATGATCGACGACGACAGTGAGTACTCCAACCAGCGATACACGTTGATGTTGTTGCCGAGACCGGTTGCGTACTTCGGAAAGCCGATCGGTGAAGCGACGAAGAAGTGGAAGAACGCCGATAGGGCCATGAACGCTGCAACCATCCATGAAATGTTCAACTCAAAAAGGAGGACGGGGTCGGAGAAATTGCCGGTGCCTGGAGCCTCCGAGAGGTAGGTCGCCTTCACGGGCAAGGTGACATCGGTGGAGAGCACCAGGATCGCGATGAACGACACCGTGTGGAGGATTCCGGCGTAGATGTTGAGCTTGCGCAGGCGGTCTATGGCTGCGTTCATAACGCCAGAGTAGGTGATGCCCCCACTACATTCGTGTGATGTCGTCTATCGATGATCAGGGTCGTCCCGAGCCGCCGATAGTGGGGGGCGAGCTGGAGACGCTTCTGGGTTTTCTCGATTTCCAACGCGCCACCTTGGAATGGAAGACACGCGGTTTGGACTCCGAGGCGATGCGATGCACCACCGCCGCATCGTCGATGACGCTGGCGGGTCTGCTCAAGCACCTGGCCTACGTAGAGGACCATTGGTTCAGTGGGGCCCTACTGGATCTGCCCAGAATGGCGCCGTGGTCCGAGGTGGATTGGGCATCGTCTCCTGATTGGGAGTGGGAATCGGCAACGAAAGAACCACCAGACGTGGTGCGGGACCAATGGAACACCTCGGTGGAGCGCTCGCGCCGTGCGTTCCGGGAGGCACTCGATGCCGCGCAACGAAGTGGAGGAGGGAACGACGTTCTCGGCACCCTCGCCAAACGCGCATGGCCGAATGGCGAGCGACCGTCACTGCGGTGGGTGTTGGTCCACATGATCGAGGAGTATGCACGTCATAACGGTCACGCCGACCTTCTGCGTGAGGTGGTCGACGGTCAGACCGGCGAGTGACGCCGAGTTATTCCAACGTTCCGTAACTCCCAGCGGAACCACGTCGGTTACTTACCGAGTCCAATACGGCGTTGAGGTCAGCGAGGAACATTCCATACGTGTTGGCATGGACCGCGTTGACGGTGAGATGAACCGATGGCGGTGGAGCCTGACGATCCACGTACCACCCACGTGCAGCCAATCCGTCGGCAATGGCAAAGATGTCGAGCGGCGATGACGTAGCCGCCGAATCCCCAACGGGATGTGGAGCAACCCCGAACGACAGGAGAGTGGTATCGGGTTGCGCTCGCAGCACGAGTCGGGGATCGTCGTTGATGGCAGCAGCAATCGCCAGTGTGGTATCGCGTGCCGCCTTCGTAAATCGCAGATAACCGTCGTCGCCAATGTGATGCATGACGGCCCACGCTGCTGCAATCGCTCCACCTGACTTGGTGCCCAGCACACCCGAGGATCCGTACACGCCGCCGAGCCACTGGTCGGTAACGAACCCTTGGTGGGAACGCAATCGAGCGGTGCGGTACATGATGACCGAAGCGCCCTTGGCGGCATAGCCGAACTTGTGCAGGTCCACACTCATCGACGTCACCCCGTCAATGGCGAAGTTCCAGCGGGGAACTACAACACCGAGGCGCTCCAGATAGGGAAGCGTGACACCACCCATGCAGGCGTCCACATGACAGTTGACGCCACGTTCCTGGGCCACGGCGGCAATGTCCGATACCGGATCCACCACGCCCTGGGGATACTGGGGTGCTGACGCTACGAACATGATCGTGTCGTCGTTCGCCGCATTGGCCATTGCCGATGCGTCGGCACGCCACGTCTCGCTGCACACCGGCACCAAACGAAGCTCGATGTCGAAATATGCGGCCGCCTTGTGAAAGGCCGCATGTGCCGACGTGGGAAGCACCACATTGGGCTGACGAATCGGTCGAGTTTCGTCGTGACGAAATTGGTCGCGCGCCGCTTTCATGGCCATGAGGATGCTCTCGGTGCCACCGCTGGTGAAGAATCCACGTGCCGTCGGGGGCGCCGACAGCCAACCACTCACCATGGACAGGATGTCGCTCTGCATCGTTCGCAACGATGGGAATGCCTCGACGTTGAGCGCGTTCTCGCCAGAGAACCTGCGGTAGGCCTCGGTGGCAAGATCGTGGGCCTCGGGGCTCGCCAGGTAGGCGAGTGAGAAGGCTCGGCCGTCCTTCCAGCGAACATCGGCTATTCGAAGCAGGTCGAGTTGCGCCAAGGTGTGTTCAACCGACCACCCGACCTGTGGCAACTCGGGTGAGCCACGCATCGGCGCAGTGGGCGAAGATGGGAGAGCAGCGGGTGGTGATCCCTCAGATAGCCCCATATTTGTTGCTCCTTCCTAACTTTACATAACTATGATTATGGGCGGTGACTCGGACGAAGCGGTTCAGCCACGACGGGCTTGGCCGCTTCGAGCAACCATTTCAGGGCTGCCCTGTAGTCGCGTGTCGTTGGATCCACATTGGGGTCCAGATCACGTTCAACATCCTCGATTGCACACCGCAAGACGAAGATCTGATCCCGCAGTGCATTGAGCTCACCTCGTGTGACCACCAGTTCGTTCTCGTTGAGTTGGAGTTCATTGGCACGCTGCCGGGCTACCCAATCCCATTGGCGACACGCTTGGGAGCAGAATCGTCGTGGGCGGCCCACCCCGTCTCGTATTGGCAAGGGCGTGCGGCACCACTCGCAGCGTGGTCGCTCACCCTTCCCTGATTTCGTCATGACGAAACCCCCGCGACGAATCTTAGGATGAATGTCATGGCTCGTGCACAGTCGTCGCCGAGCACCAGCGTTGGGGCTATGCCGCCAGCGCCATCACGAGTGTTTGCCTCGGACAATGTCGCCGGTGCCCATCCCCTGGTACTCGAAGCCCTCGTTGCGGCGAATGCCGATCACGTGCTTGCGTATGGCAACGATCCGTTCACTTTCCGCGCCGAGCATGCGTTCAATGAGGTGTTCGGTCGTGACGTACGGACACTGTTTGTGTACGGCGGAACCGGTGCCAATGTTTTGGCGTTGGCCTCGGTGTTGCAACCCGCTGAGTGCGTGGTGTGCACCAACTGGTCGCACATCAACGTGGACGAAACCGGCGCACCCGAGAAAATTCTGGGTGCCAAATTGCTCGACCTTGCGTGTCCTGATGCCAAGTTGACGCCGGATCACATCCGGTCCGTAGCGCATGCGCTGGGAAATCCGCATCATGCGCAACCCGCGGTGGTGTCGCTCACGCAGCCAACCGAGCTCGGCACGCTGTACACCCCCGCCGAGGTTCGCGCCATCTGCGATACTGCGCACGAGTTGGGCATGCTGGTGCACATGGACGCGGCTCGCATCGGGAATGCCACCGCTGCGTTGGGAGCTTCGCGGAGTGCGCTCCGAGCGTTCACCGTTGATGCGGGCGTGGATGTGCTGTCGTTCGGCGGCACCAAGGCCGGCAACGTGTTTGGAGAGGCGGTGGTGTGGTTCGATCCACGACGGGCGACTCGTGCGGAGTATCTGCGCAAGAACGTCACGCAACTGCACTCCAAGATGCGCTTCATCTCGGCGCAATACGAGGCCCTGCTGGCAAACGACTTGTTCATCGAACTGGGTCGCAGGGCGAATGCTGCAGCCATGGGCTTGTATGAAGCCACCAAACAACACGCGGTACTTGGCCTCACCACTCCCCCTGCGGTCAACAGCCTGTTTCCCACCTTGCCCGATCCCGCCAAGAGTCGTCTCCAGGAATGGTCGTTCTTCTGGGATTGGGACGTCGCAGCCCAACAAGTGCGCTGGATGACTGCCTGGGACGTGACGCAAGACGACGTGGCGCAGTTCGCTGCCGGGGTCGGCGCCGCCCTCAACGGCTAGCCAACACTGGCCCCTGTGGCTAATTGACTGGTTGGTTAGTTATGGTCTACGCTCGCGATACCGCGGGCATTGCCCCGCACTAGGAGGGCCCGTGACCAGCCTCGATTTCAAGTTCCGCGAAGAGACCGATGACGAGTGGATGGAGTTGGGATCCTGTCGGGGACTCTCCGACATCTTCTTTGCTCCCCTGGCAGAACGTCCACAGACTCGCCTCCGCCGCGAAGACAAGGCTCGTAAGGTGTGTTTGGAATGTCCGGTACTGGAAACGTGTCGCAATTTCGCACGTGCGCATCGAGAATACGGATTCTGGGGTGGCGAGAGTGAAGAGGAACGGCATCAGGCCGGGTTTCGCCTCATTGCGCCAATCGGCGTGCGCGCCTAGTTCGCCCAACCACTCGTTTTCGACAGAACGGCTCTACGCGTGAGCACGCCCGTGCACGTGCTGAACGACGCCGAAGACGTCGTGGCCCTGGCGTGGGCCGATTATGGCGATGTACGCACGGTGGTCGCGATGCACGAGATGAGCGCGCATGTGAGCACCAACCGGGTGTTCCAGGTGGTTCTGAGCGATGCCTCCACCGTGGTGGCCAAGGTGTCCTCGTATGGTTCGTACTTTCTCTTCGCCGAAGACCACGATCGGCTGGCCCGATGTAGTGCGCTGCTGCGGCATGGTCGTTGGGCGGGGTTCCTTGCCGAGGTCCTCACCGTCGACAAACGTCCCTACACCTGGTACGACGGTCGGCGTTGGTGTGCCTTCTACACCGAAGTGAAGCGAGCCGAGTCGTTGCCCAAGGTGCTGAGCAGTTCCGATGTTGCTGCACTGGCGCGCGAGATTGCGCGTTTTCACCACGCCTGTGCCGACATCGCTCCGGCACTTCCCCATGTGTCCAACTCCGTGAAGGGCGACGCGATACATCTGTTGGACCAACTCACGAACCCGTTCGCGTCGCGAAACTTCGACCTACCACCCGAGGACATCGGAGTACTCGCCCGTTCCACCCATGATCTGTTGATGCACCTCGAGGCCGTGCACTACGACGAATGGGCGAAGATTCCCATCCTCGTGGACTGGAATCTCGGCAACTTCAGCGTCACCCGCAACGACGGCGACGTGCAGCTGTTCTCTCGATGGGATTACGACTGGTTCCGTATCGAGTCCCGATTGTTGGACTTCTACTTCCTGTCACGCGTGTCGTCGAGTACGGGTGATCGCACGTCGTTCACCTACTCACCGCACACCCTGACCGAGCCCCGCTTCGTTGAGTTCATCCGTGCGTATCACGAGGTCAATCCCCTCAGTCGCCGCGATATCGAGTTCCTCCCCTATGCCTATCGAATCTTCATCCTCAACTACGTCATACGCGAGGGTGCACGATTCTTCCGTCACGATCTGTGCTCGCAGTTCCGACGCGATGCCGCACATGGATATCTTGACGCTTCTACTCGTCTCGACTTGCGACCGCTGCTCAAGATCGTCGACGCGTAAGCCAAGATCCGCGCAGGGTGCCGAAAACCCGCAGCAGCTGCTGCGCCTAGTCCAGTCGACGCAACTCGCGTTGGAACCTCGCGGTACGTTGCACGTAGTTGGCTGCTCCGTAGACAATGTCTTGGGACCGCGCCCGACCTTCCTTGATGACGGCTGGGCTCCCGACTGCCAACGCATTGGCTGGAACCACGGTGTCGTTGAGCACCACCGAGTTGGCGCCGACGATTGCTCCCGAACACACGCGCGCGCGATGGAGCACGATGGCCCCCGAGCTGACCTGCGCACCGTCTTCGATGATGCAGGCTTCGAGATGCGCCAGATGGCCAATCAGCGCATCGTTGCCCACGGTGGTTGGCCACTCCAACGTGGTGTGTACCACCGTTCCGTCCTGAATGCTGGTGCGGGCACCAATACGGATCTCGCCATCATCACCGCGCAAGACCGCCGTGGGCCAGACACTCGACTGGGGTCCGATGATGACTGAGCCGATGATGACGGCGTCGGGGTGAACGAATGCCGTGGAGTCGATGGTGGGCTCTTGGGAGCCGAGCGCGTAGATGGGCACGAAATAGTTCTACTAGCGTGGGTTGCTCATGACGCGGCGGATGGATATCGAGGTCACCAGTACGCGCCCCGACGGCTCGTTCACGTGGCGTCAGGCTGGCGCTCGTGCGCCGAAGGGTTCCGGACCAGCCGAGGTGTTGCCTAGCGGCGCCAAGATTGGCGACGTGTTGCGCGCGGACATCGAAATGGATATGGACGGACCGGTCATCTTGGGTCTTTCGCCGATCAAACAGCGCGAACGCAACGTCACGCTCCTTGCCATCACCGGTTCGGGGGCAGCCTTCACTCCAGTGACCGAGGTGTCCACCAATCGACGCACGAAGCGCGATGGGCGCAGCAAGGACGGTAAAGGTCCACGTGGCGACAAACGCGGTCCTGGTCGCGGACCCCGCCCCGAAGCCGAAACGAAAGCCACCCCCCGCACTCCGCGTCGTGAATTTACGCCTCCCCCGCCGGAGTTACCGAAGCGTCCTCGTGCCACTCGTTTGCGTCCGCTCAATGTGCATCGTCAAGCCGTGCTCGAAGCGCTGAAGCCCGAAGAGCGCGTGCTGGCCGAGCAGGCACTTGAAGGCGGTATCGGTGCGGTGCGTCGCGCGGTGAACAAACAGAACGATCAACTCGTCAAGGCTGGCAAGCCGAAGATCAACGCTGATGCCTTGGTGAACCTGGTCGTCGAACTCCTCCCACGTTTGCGTGTTGCCGAGTGGCAAGACAGCGTTGATGCCATCGAAAAGATCCTCGACACGGTCGATTTGCGCGACCTTCGTGCCGTGGTCGCCAAGTCGAATGACCCAACGCTGATGAAGGATCCCAACCTCAACGCCAAGCGCGATGCGTTGCGGAGCGCCCTTGAACGTCGCCAGGCAACCGAGATGCAGAATTGGTCGGACGACCTTCGTGCTGCGGTTGACGTAGGTCGCATCGTTGCCGCGCTCAAGATCTCCGGCCAGCCACCGAAGGCTGGTTCGCGACCCGCAGAGGACGTCCGCGCACGGTTGATCGCGCTCACCTTGGAGCAGCTGTCACCAGACAGCAGTCCCGAGCGTTGGGTCATCGTGCTGGAAGCCTTGGCCTTCGCCCCGATCCACAACGAAGTGGTGCCAAGCGCTGTACCGACACGAGTAACACCTGAACTGACCGCCACCGTCCAGCGTTTGTCCCCGGCGATTCCGCGTATCGCAGCGCTCTTTGGCATTGTTGCCGACCCCAAGGCCCAGATGCCCCGGCCGTTGCGCAACGAATGGCGCGACAAGAAAACCAAGGGTGCCGGTGGCAAAGCCGCGAAACCTGCCCGGCCCGCCACAGCGGAATCTCCTGCCCGGCCCGCCACAGCGGAATCTCCTGCTGAGCCCGCCCCGGCTGACACCGTCGTTTCTACCGACAACTAGGCTCTCGCGCATGTCAGATGCGCAGATCGTCACCTACGAAGTATCCGGAAAAGTTGCCCTCATCACGCTGAATCGTCCCGATGCCCGCAATGCGGTGAACGGCGATGTTGCCGCCGGTCTCGAATCCGCGATCGACAAGATGGAAGCCGACGAGAACGTCTGGATTGGCGTCTTGAAGGCCAACACCACGGGCCAAGAGCGCCCGGTGTTCTGTGCAGGAGCGGATCTCAAGGCGATCAACTCGGGCAAGGCTGCCGACCTCAATACCAAGCGAGGAGGCTTCGGTGGCTTCGTGTATCGCGAACGCAAGAAGCCGGTCATCGTCGCAGTGGACGGTCTTGCCACCGCAGGCGGTTGTGAGATCGTTCTGGCAGCCGACATGGTGGTGGCCAGCACTCGATCGGCATTCGGATTGGCGGAAGCAAAGCGCAATCTCATCGCCGGTGCCGGTGGCCTGTTCCGTCTCCCCCGAATCCTCGGTCGCAACGTGGCGATGGAGGTCATCCTCACCGGTGAACCGATCTCTGCTCAGCGTGCGTACGAACTCGGCTTGGTCAATCGCTTGTGCGAACCCAACAAGGCGGAGGAAGCTGCTCTCGCCTTGGCTGCACAGGTCTGCGCCTGCGCGCCGATTGCGGTCTGGGAGAGCCGCAAGGTCGTTCTTGCCGCCCATACGAACGATGACGAGACCCTCATCAAGATGACCAACGACGGCTTCGGTCGGGTCTTGCAGAGCGAAGACACCAAGGAAGGTCTCACGGCCTTCATCGAGAAGCGTCCGCCGAACTGGCAAGGTCGCTAAACCGATTCGATCATCCGAGGATTTCGGGCGACACCAGGATTGCAGGATCTAAAGCGGGGCTGCCGCCACGATCAATCGCGCAGTAAGCCCGTTACGTTCGTACAAATTCTTCGTTTCTCGATCACCGGGAAGTGACAGCGCATCGATTCGACCACAACCTCGGTCACGAGCAGCGGTTCGTGCCGCACGTATCAACGAATCGCCGACGCCAACGCGACGCGCGAGAGGTGTCACGAACACACGCACGACTCGTGCAATCATCTCTGCTTCAACAACCGTCACGTGGAGCGTAAGGAATCCGACAACAACGGAATCCACTTCTGCCACCAAGGTGAGACCTCGCTCGTCGGACACCAGGAAGCCCGTGGGATTCTCCGCAAAGAACGCACTTGCCCCCCGCCCGCCGGCGTTGCTGGCTCGGGCTTGGCTTTCAAATCGTTCACATGGCTCGGCATCGGCACTCGTTGCCGGGCGAACCACCGGAGTCACTTTCGAACGCCTCCGAAGCGCTTGCCAATCTCCCGGGTTCCGAAACGAACCGTCATCTCACCGAGATTGCGCAGCTGGGCGACGCGTTGCTCGAGGGTCACATCGTTGCTTACTTTGATGTCACCGATGTTCTGCATCAACTGTTGACTCAGCACAATGGGCACGCCGATGAGCGCCTCTGCAATTGCCTTCGCGGACGCCAAACGCTCGTTGGTGGACTCCTGTGTCATTGGTTCGACCCAAGCATCAATCGTCGCTATACGACCGGGAATTTTGGACACAGGTCGTGGTCCACAGGACACTTCGGGGCCGACTTGCGTACCAGGAGGAAACACTGTTGGCAGTGGTCCTCATCGGGACGACGCGGCTGCAAGAGCGGTGTGCCATCGGTGGGGTCTTCAAGATCCACCACGGCAACTTCATCGTCCGGCGAGAGTTCGTCGCTACTGCGCAGCTTCTCGGCCAGGATGGTTGCAAGATCTGCTTCCTCGTCGTCGGCGCCCGACATTTCGTTCTCGTCGATTTCCTCAGAACGCTTGCGCTTGGGCTTCTCTGCCTCGTCGTCATCATCGAGATTCAAACGCTCCTCGTCGGTGACCACCACTTCGTCCGTGGCGTCGGTGGCAGGGGCTTCGATGTCGAGCGATGAGTCGGCTTCGTCACTCGATACTGCATCGGGATCGATCTCTTCACCTTCGGGAAGTTCGTCCGGATCGACCTCCAGGGCGGCAAGGTCGACCTCACCGCCTTCAAGGTCGATGTCGTCGTCGGGGGTGTTGTCGTCGTTACTCATTATCGCGCGCGAACCTTAGCCGATTTCCACCACAATCGGGCGAATTCAGGGTGAGGGGCGCTGTGAACCCCGTCGCTGCTCAATCCGGCGCTCGGATTCGAGCCGTTCCAGGAGCGGTGCCTCGGTGGTCATGTGCGTCATTGCCTCGGCAACCGCCCGATGGCCGGCCTGGGTGGCGATTTGGCGGTGCATCTCGAGGACCACCCGTCGGTATGCGGGATGACCCTGAGGGGCTGACCGCAGTTCCAGCATGTGCATGGCTTCACGGGCGTTGAACTGCATCACGTACCGCATGCGATGGGCCATGGCGACGGCATAAGCGGCCTGCTCCGGATAGTCGGGTCGCAGGAGCTCATACAGCGCCTGCGAACGTTCCATGGCGGTATCGAACACCTCTGCCCCGCCTGCCTCATCCACGAGTTCCGGGCGTGCGTACCCCAAATGCGGGGTGAGGCGTTGCCACTCGATCGTGAGGAGACGATGACGCTGCAAGTCCCGGAATGCGCCGTAGTCGCCAAGAACGTCGAACCGATACGACAAGCGTTCAAATGCGCGACCCGGTTTGTGCCGACGGTTGCTGCGCTCACCTACGTACGCACTGATGAGGGCTACACGCTGCACATGGCTGAGGGAGCGAACTCGTTCCAGCAACTGGGTTTCGGGCAAGTGGGACGATGAGTAACAAATTGCCGCCAGCAGTTTGTCCTCTCCGTCAGGATCGAAATCCACGAGGGTCACCTCGGGTGATTCCTTGGGCTCCACGATTCCGAAATACTCGTCCACCAAGTCGGCGGTATTGCTGGCGTTATCGGACAGGTACTTGCTCCATGCGCCACCGCGATCGGGCATGTCGACACGACGAAGGAACGTGGGAATCACCTTGCGCAGTTCGGTCAGCATCATGTCGGCATACGCACGTGCCTCGGGCAGTGGATTTGCGCGCATACGCAGCAGGAGTGCCTCGTAACCCTGCCCGGTGCCGTAAATGCCGACGTTGGAGAGTGACGCAGCGGGGAGTATTCCGCGTACGGCGTCGAGAGCCTTGGCACGCGTGGCCTGTCGGTAGATGAAATCCGAGTCGTTCGCACCACGCGGCACGGTTGCGCGCACGTGGGTGGTGACCATCTCCACCAATTCGCTGTAGGTGTCGAACATGCGGTCCATGTCGCCCACGTATCGGGTTCCGAAAGGTCCGCTCAACACATCGGGATCCCGGTAGTAGCGGTATCTACCACCAAGTCGCGCATCGTAGGAGATGTACCGCGTACTTTGCTCCAAGTACGACATGAGTCGTCCCCACTCGAGAATCTTGGTGAGCAGATTCGACGCCTGTTCGCACGCCAGGTGAACACCGCCGAGCTGTGCCACCGAGTCATCGCCGTATTCCACGAAGATGCGCTCGTAGAGCTCTTCGGCTCGTGCCACTCCGATGGTGGCGTCGACGGTTTCGTCACCCTTCAAGTCGAGATCATTCACGAATTCGTCGAGGAAGAGACGTCGCAAACTCTTTGCCGTGCGGCTGTAGCGAGCGAACAAGGCACCCTTCACCGTTTCGGGCAGGTTCACCAACGCGAACACCGGGAGGTCGAGATTGGTGAAATAGCGACGCAAGACCGCGGACTCGTCCGGCGTGAACTGCTCTGGAACGTAGACCGACACGAGAGTCGATACTACGAAAACGGGTCGTGGATTTAGAGCACCCCTGCAGGCACCACACCGTCGCCGAAGGCGGACCGCACCTTTTGCTGCAAATCAGGCTTCGTCCAGAGGTCGATCACCGTCATGGCCATGATCTTTGCACCGTCCAGAACCGCCTTGTCGGCCTGTGCGGATGCGGTGTACTCGGCAAACTGTGGAGAGTGCAGCGACACGCCGCGTGGCGATACCTGCAACATTGGGTGAATGGTCGGTGTCAAGTAACTCACATTGCCCATGTCCGTCGAACCGCCGCCGGTTCCAGGCATGAATGCGGAGGTGAGTGGACGACCAAGCGACGTGGAGTTCTCGGCATACGAATCGAGCAGGGGGATGTTGTCGACGATGTCGGCATAAGCGTTGATCTCCCAATGAAGTTCGGCGCGACAGTCCGTGGCCACTGCGGAAGACTCCACGCATGCAGCCACACGCTGCTTGAGCGGCTGCAGGGTGTCGATGGTGTCGGAGCGCACGTACCAACTGGTCTCTGCCTCGCGCGGAACGATGTTGGCCTTCTCCCCTGCCTTGGTGAAGATGCCATGGATTCGCTCGGTGGGACGGATGTGCTGGCGCAGTGCCGCAACATTCATGTAGCCCAGTACCGCAGCATCCAACGCGTTGCGTCCCAGGTGCGGCGACACGGCTGCGTGGGCTGCCTGTCCGTAGTAGCGAACGATGAGTTGTTGTATGGCGATGGCATTCATCCGCGCCAGGTCACGGTCTGCGGGGTGCACCATCATGGCTGCCGCTAGGCCATTGAATGCACCCGCGCGCGCCATCTCCACCTTGCCACCGCCACCCTCCTCAGCCGGGGTGCCCATCAACGTGAGGCGCCCACCGGCATGGTCGGCTACTTGTGCAAGTGCCAAGCCCGCCCCGAGTCCGGCGGCTGCAATGACGTTGTGGCCACACGCATGCCCAATTCCTGGAAGGGCGTCGTATTCACACAACACCGCGACGTCGAGTCCCTGTGAGCCGGTCTTGGTTTCGAATGCCGTGTCCAACCCGTAGGCCTTGCGGGTGACCGGAAGATCACTCTTTTCGATCATCGAGGTGAGTAGTTCGTGGGCGAAGTGTTCCTCGAAATTCAGTTCGGGATGCGCGTGGATGTTGTGACTTGCAGAAATGAGGTCCGCAGCTCGACGGTCGATGTCGGCCACGACGTGGGCTTTCAGTTCGGCAATTTGTTTGAGGTCCAGAGCCATGCGGCAAGGCTACCCATCGCGCAATGGGCAGGCATCGCGCTACGTCGCGAGAAAGCGCTGCGAAACGCAGAGAGTCCACGCGTCGGGCCATACCGTGACGCGCACGGAGCGCACCCGACCGTACGACTTCCCGTCGATCGACACCGGCGCGGAATGACGATTCGTATCCCCCCGTGGATCGGCCGTGTTATGCCATTGCACCTGTTGGGCCCGATGCATGGTGAGGAGCGGATGGGGCAAGTGATCGCCAAGGCGCATACGACGCCGTATTGCCAGTAGCTGTCGAAAGGATGGGGTTGACGAAAACTCCAGTGCATCTGCGAGCCCATCGTTGGGGTGTGCGCGTGGCGCGATGTTGAGCGCACCAAGAAAACCGCCTGCACTCACCCACCACCGCGGTCGCAGGCGAGTACCCACCACCACGCTGGACACGGCGGTGATCACCTCACTGTCATGATTCAACGACACTTCCAGAATGTCGCACGGAAGTTGCAGGCACGGTTCTCCGATTCGTGGTGTCGAGTTTTTGGCGGTGTCGTGCGAACCCAGTGCGCGTAACAGGTCTCCCGTACCGAGGAATACGAACTTTGCGCCCCGTGCCACCGCTCGTGCCGCGGCCTCATCGGAATCGGCCGTGACCACATCGTGGGGTGTCGGAGAAACGACTCCCCACGGGGCGCCCTTCTCGATGGTCATACGTCCCCACCGAGTGGCATGGTGCTCGCGCTCAACACCACACCGCGCAGTACACGCTCGATTGCACTGGATGCAGCCGACCGCGTCAAGTCGTTGGGTGAATGCTGCGCCACCTGTCGCAGGAGATCGATCAGTTGCTTCATGGTTCGAACGAAGTCGCCAGGCGTGGTGTCGTCATCGAGCACATCCGCCAATTCCGCGCCACCAGCCCACAACGCCACCGTCGCGACATAACCCGCATCGGGCGAACGATGCGGCGTGATGCCGGAGGCGGCTTCGTCACGTTGCAGGCGTTTGCTCAACACTTCGATTTGGCGATAACGCGACCGCAACTGGCTGGACGGGAACGACGGATCGGGTGCGGCTTCGGGGCTTCGATGTTCGTAGACGAACACCGAACACGCCGCAGCAAGTGATGTTGCGTCGAGCCCGTCGAGCAACTTCGTCGCTATGGCCTCTGCGACCAGGAGGTCGCTCTCATGGAAGACCCGCGAAAGAAGCGTTCCGCGATCGGTGAGGGCCCAGTCCTTCAGGTATCCCCATCGTTCGAGCAGTGCGACGACATCATCGAAACGACGGCTCACCACTTCCGACTCCTTGTCGGCACGTGACACCAATTGTTGGAGGTCACGGTCGATTCGATCGGCGCTCTTGGCGGCGTTGATCTTGAATTTCAGGTCCGGATCCTTTGCACACGGGTGCGTATCTCGTGCCGCTGCAGGCGCAGTCTTGGGCTTGTCGATCTTCAGCCGCACGAGACGGTGAGCCAGTTCTCGTAGTACCCGTGGATCACTTTGATCGACGATCTGCCCCTTGTGCCCGGTCACTGCCGTTCCATCGATCGGAAGACGTGTTGCGGTTCGCACGGATCGAACCAGTTCGTCCGCCGTCAGTGCCCTGAGGGAGCGGTTGGCGAACAGCACCTTGATCTTGACGCCTTTGGCACGCACCGAGGTGCTGAGCACCAGACCGAGATTGTCATCGAACCATGCAACGTCGCCGGAACGAAGCGCCATCAGGCTCATCTCGATCTCCGTGCGATCGCGCTCGCCAGGATCACGCACGAACATCCGGCGGTACTCGTCGATATCTCCGAACTCGCTGCGCGATTGCTGACGCAGACGATCACGCTCCCGCTGTCGCTTGGCGATCCGCGCTTGCACCTCCACAACACCCTTGTTCGCCTGGTACTGGGCCAACGACAGGTTCAGCAGGTGATGGGTCTCTTCCGGCGAATGCGTGCGCACCAAGTTGACGGCCATGTTGTAGGTGGTTCGGAATGCCGAACTCAATCGGAACGTCCGGCTTGCTGCTACTGCCGCAACCTGCTCGAAGGTGACGAATGGATTCCACACCACGATGGCGTGTCCGAGCGTGTCTATTCCTCGTCTCCCCGCTCGGCCCGTGAGTTGCGTGTACGACGACGCCTTCAGCAACTCGTGGTGCTCGCCCGTGAATTTGGACATCTTGTCGATCACCACGGCACGCGCCGGCATGTTGATTCCCACCGCGAGCGTTTCGGTGGCGAACACCACCTTCACAAGCCCTCGCACGAAGAGCGCTTCAACGATCTCCTTGAACGTCGGCACCATGCCGGCGTGATGAGCAGCAATTCCCGACTCCACTTGGGCGCTGAAGGTGGTGAACCCGAGGGCCGCAAGGTCATCGTCGCTCAAACCGGCGGTTCGTGAGTCGACGATGTCTCGAATCTCGGCGCGTTCGGCTTCGGTGGTCAGCCGCAGCCCTGCCTTGAAGCAGGTTTTGACCGACTCGTCACACTGGTTTCGACTGAAGATGAAATAGATCGCCGGCAATAGGTCTTGCTCCCGAAGCACATCCACCATGTCGATGCGTGAGGGCGGAAACATTCGGCTACGTTGCCGTGACCCACCGGGCCCGCGTCGTCCACGTGGTGCGTTGCCGCCGTAGCGCCGCCCCGCCGCCTCGCCGGACTCCGCACGCAACACCTTTGGATTCGGCAAACCGTCGACAAGCGTGTCCACCACGACGATCTCATCGTTCGCTTTGTCACCGTAGGCGTACATATTGCGAAGCTCCACGGGGCGACGCCCTTCGATGACGACTCGAGTTGGTCCGCGCACCGTCGACAACCAGTCAGCTATCTCCTCGGCGTTGGAGACCGTCGCGGACAAGGCCACCAATCGCACCTCTGGATCCAGGTGGATGATCACCTCCTCCCACACTGGGCCGCGGTATTCGTCCTGCAGGAAGTGCACCTCGTCGAGTACCACCACTCCCAATGTGTCCAGTGCGGCGGATCGGGCATAAATCATGTTCCGCAGCACTTCTGTGGTCATCACCAGGAGCGGCGCGTCGACATTGATCGCATTGTCACCGGTGAGCAGCCCCACCCGCTCGTTGCCGTGGAACGCGCACAAGTCGTGGTATTTCTGGTTGGACAGTGCCTTGATTGGCGCCGTGTAAAAACCGCGTTTGCCATCGTCGAGTGCCATAGCCAGTCCGTACTCGGCGATCACCGTCTTGCCCGACCCGGTCGGCGCAGCGACCAGTACGGACTCTCCCGCATCCAGCGCATCGAACGCCTGCACCTGGAAGTGATCGGGTGCAAACTCGTAGCGAGCCAGTCGTTGCTGGCGGGCCGTACTCGTCACTCGATTGCCGTCTTGCGACGACGCCATAGCAACACCGCGCCGATCCCCACCGCAATGAGGTACAACACCGTGAGCGGAATGCCCAGAGCCATCAACGTCACGGGATCGCCGCTCGGAGTAATGACTGCTGCAACCACGAAGATGATCACGATTGCATACCTCCACTGGGTGATGAGGGTGCGTGGAGTCACCACCTCTACCAACTGCAGGAACACCAGCAGTACCGGCGAAAGAAAGCCAACACCGAACGACAACATCATCAGCACCACGAGATTGACGTATTTGTTGATCTGGTAGTTCTGGGTCACGTCAGCTCCCGACCAACCAATCAGGAACTCCAAGGCTCGATCCAACGTCCAGTACGCAAGCCAGGCACCAACTGCAAACAGCACCACCGACGAAAAGATGAAGAAATAGGAATAGCGCTTCTCTCGCTTTGTCAGGGCCGGCACGATGAACCGCCAGACATTCCAGAGGACGACCGGTAAAGCAATCACCACACCACCCCACACGGCGATGCGCATCCGTGCAGAGAAGCCGTCGATTGGTCCCAGCGCATACAACGAGCCATCACAATTGAGTGAGGCGTTGATCGCGCACAGATCGCGGTACGGCGCAGTGAGAAACTTCAGCACCGGTTCGTATGCCAGGAGAAGACCGACTGCCCCCACCGATACTGCCAAGATGCTGAACACCAAGCGAGTACGCAGCTCCGCCAGATGCTCCATGATCGACATGTCGTTCGCACCGCGTCTGGTTCGCGTCATATCACGAGCTCGCGGGTGGATCCCCGTCGGCAACGGCCGGCGTGACGTGGGAAGTGGCATCGGGAACGACCGGATTCTTCGCACCGCTGACCGCCGTAAACGCGGTGGCGGCGGCTGCTGCGGAATTCTTGACCTCCTTGATGGGCTCCTCCACCAACTTGCGCACATCACGGATTGGTTCTGCCATTGCATCGTTCACTTGACGCTGCACGTTGCTGGAGATGTTGCGAATCTCTCGGTACACCTTTCCGGCGCGACGCATGGCTCCGGGAAGCTTCTCGGGACCCAGCACGATGAGACCCAGGATGGCGATGAACACCAATTCGCTTCCCGACAGATTGAACACGTGGCAAGCCTACGAGACCTGCATCAGTGGGTCGTAGTGTTGCGCCGTGCAACAGCGCCTGACATCACTCGTGCCGACACCGTGGTTGTTCGCGCATCGGGGTGCTCGTGCCCATGAGCCCGAAAACACGCTTGCCGCCTTCCGACTGGCGCTCAAGCTGGGTGCAACGGGCCTGGAATCCGATGTGTGGCTCACGTCCGATGGAGAACCCGTGCTCGATCACGACGGCATCGTGGGTCCACGGTGGAAACGTCGGGCGATTGCCGACACGGCGTACCGCAATCTACCTGCGCACATCCCACATCTCGGTGCCGTGGTGGATCTTGCGGCGGAACATCGCGTCTCGCTGTCGCTCGACATCAAGGACTTCGCAGCGTTCGATGCCGTATGCAGCGCGCTCAGCGCTGGCGCAGCCGGCATTCGCGAGCGCACCTACGTGTGTGTGGAGGATTTCCACGTCCTCACCGAGATTGCACCGAAACACAGGGACCTACACCTCGTGGATTCGTCACGTCTCACAAAGATCAAGGAGGGGCCTGAGCGGCGCCTTGCAACGTTGAGCGAGATGGGGGTCGTCGCACTCAACATGCATCATTCCGATTGGAACGGTGGTCTCGTCACCCTTGCCCATCGATTCGAGCGTCTCGCCTTTGGGTGGGATGCACAATTCGATTACGCGCTCTCAAGTCTGTTGCGGATGGGAATCGATGGCATCTACAGCGATTGGGTGGACCGTATGGTTGACGCAGCCCGACGCGAAGGCGTATTGCTATAGCGAGGAGATGTTCCTGGGTGGCCAGATCACTACGACGGCACGGCCAACGATGAGATCTATCGACACGGGACCGAACATGCGACTGTCGAACGACATCGGACGGTTGTCGCCGATCAAATACACCTCGTTGGCTCCAATCGTTGTCGCCTCCACCGATGGCGTGCCACAGCGAGTATTGGCATCGCTGGCTGGTTCACGAAACTCGATCGGAAGCCACGGTTCATCGAGGGCTACATCGTTGATGTACACCACACAATTGCGGACATCCAGAACCTCGCCAGGCAGACCTATGACGCGCTTGATCAAGTCGTCGTGTTGCACGGTGTCGCCGTTGGAGGTGATGCGGTCAAAGACCACGACATCCCCCCGTGATGGCTCGCCGAATCGGTAGGACATTTTGTTGACCAACACTCGGTCGTCGCCAAAGAGCGTGGTTTCCATCGATGGCCCGGCGATGTAGAACTGCTGCACGACGAAGGTTCGCAGGACGGTTGCGATAACGACCGCACTCACGAGCACCAGCGCCCATTCGCGCAGGTGGCGCCAACCGTCAGCGCGCGATTTCGGCTCTACTGGCTGTTCGTCCACCGCGTGAACGCTAGTTGGGTGTGGGCTACAACGATGCCATGAGCTTGTCGACACGGTCGTCGTGACTCTTGAACGGATCTTTGCAGAGCACCGTTCGTTGTGCCTGGTCGTTCAACTTCAGGTGTACCCAGTCCACCGTGAAGTCACGCTTGCGTTCCTTGGCGCGTCTGATGAATTCTCCTCGCAACCGCGCACGTGTGGTTTGCGGGGCGACATCTTTTGCGCGTTCAATGGCGTCGTCGCTGCACATACGCTCCACCATTCCGCGGGACTGCATCTTGAAGAACACCCCACGCTGCCGGTCGATGTCGTGGTATTGCAAATCCAACATCTGTACTCGCGGATCATCGAGTGGTAGTTGATGACGACTTCGGTACTCCTCGATCAGTCGGTACTTGATCACCCAATCCAACTCACGATCGAGTTTCATCGGGTCGTTCTCAAGAGCCACGATGCAGTGCTCCCACATATCGAGAGCGCGTTGTTCTTCGGCAGTGAAGCCACGTTGGTCGGCGTAGCGCAGCGCGCGATCGAGCAGTTCTCGCTGCATATCCAGCGCGGAGAGTTCTCGCCCACTCGCCAGCCGAACCTTGCGCCGGCACGTGAGGTCGTGGGCGATATCGCGAATTGCCCGAATGGGGTTCTCGAGGGTGAGATCACGCAACACCGTTGCAGGATCCTCGATCATTCGTAGAACGCACGCCGCGGCTCCAATCTTCAGGAAGTTCGAGTATTCGCTCATGTTGGAGTCGCCAACGATCACATGCAACCGCCGGAAGCGTTCCGAATCCGCATGTGGCTCGTCTCGAGTGTTGATGATCGGGCGGCTGCGAGTGGTCGCACTACTCACACCCTCCCAGATGTGTTCTGCGCGTTGGGACATCGAGAACACCGGCCCGCGTGCAGTTTGCAAAATGTGGCCCGCACCGGCGTAGATCTGGCGCGACACGAAGAATGGAATCAGAGTTTCGGCATAGTACGTGAGGTCATCACCTCGTCGGGTGAGATAGTTCTCATGGCACCCGTAACTGTTCCCCGCGGAATCGGTGTTGTTTTTGAACAAATAGATCGTGCCGCGGATTCCCTCGTCGCGTAGCCGCTGTTCGGCACCGGATACCAATCCCTCGAGGATTCGCTCGCCGGCACGATCGTGCGTGACGCAGTCCAGGAGCGAATCACATTCCGGTGTGGCATATTCAGGGTGGGAACCCACATCCAGGTACAAGCGGGCCCCATTCTCGAGGAACACGTTGCTGGAGCGACCCCACGACACCACCTTGCGAAAGAGATATCGGGCAACTTCGTCCGGGCTCAAGCGCCGCTGTCCGCGCAGGGTGCAGGTAACGCCGTATTCCGTCTCGATGCCGTAGATTCGGCGATCCATTACGTCAGTGCGCTTGCCACCGCAGCGTCGCCGACACGATTGAATGCCCGTCGCTTGCCGTGTCGCGACAAGGTAGCGACCTCGAGGTCTGCTGCATCGAGCGTTCGTTCGGACCCCGTCAGGGCGGCGACCGCAATCTTGATTGCTGCGTCCAGCGACAAATCATCGCGATACGACGACTCCATGCGCTTGCTGATTCCTTCGGCGTCGCCACCAAGCACGCAGAATCGTCGCTCATCCAAGAGAGTTCCGTCGTAGAGAATGTGGAACAGACGATCGTTGGCTGGTGTGTCCGACACCTCTACCACCAGGAGTTCCACCTCGAGGGGCTTGGGACCCATCGTCGAAAAGACGTCACCCAAGACTTGGGCGTATTGGTTGGCCAGGCTTCGCGCATCGACATCGTTGCGGGAGTACTGGTAGCCACGCAATTCAGCCGCGCGAACTCCGGCGACACGCAATTGATCGAACTCGTTGTATTTACCAACGCCTGCGAAGGCAATTCGGTCGTAGATCTCACTCACCTTGCGAAGCGTCGTGGATGGATTTTCGGCAACGATGACGATGCACTCCTGCGTTTGAATCGCAATCAGCGCACGACCTCGGGCGATTCCCTTGCGCGCGTAGTCGGCGCGATCCTTCATCATCTGTTCGGGCGAGACGTAGAAGGGCATGCTCATCGCTTACGCACCTCCCCCATGATGGTGTCGTAGGTCGCTGCCAGCACCTGGTCGGCGACCCTGCTCCAGCCGGAGGAATCGATGGACGCGATGATCGGGTAGATACCACGAAGCACGTCAGGACCGCCCGTTGCGGTGTCGGCGTCGGACGCTTCCCACAGCGCTCGCGCCGCGAGGTCAACCGCAGCCGCGAGTGAGAGCTGTTGTTTCCAGCCAACTCGAAGAACGGTGCTCGCCAGCGTGGATCCCGAACCCGTTGCGACGAAATCGCGTTCCTCGTAGCGACCACCGGTGGGGTCGTAATCCCACAGTCGACCACGCGAAAGCAAGGGGTCGTATCCCGCAAAGATGGGAACCACGATGAGGCCTTGCATTGCGGCAGGCAGATTGGATCGCACCATCATGGACAATTGGTTGGCCTTGCCTTCCAGCGAGAGCGCCTGTCCCTCGACTTTTTCGTAGTACTCCAATTGCAACTGGAACAACTTGATCATTTCCATGGCTGGTCCGGCCGTGCCCGCAATCGCCACACCGCTCAGATCGTCGGCCTGCACCACCTTGTCCATGGTGCGATGACTGATGGACATCCCTGCAGTTGCTCGTCGATCACCTGCCATGACCACTCCACCGTCGTACGTGAGTGCCAGGCAGGTGGTGGCGTGCGGGAACGACGTCATGTCGCCACCGAGTGCCCCGAGGGCGGGAAATGGATCCATGCCCACCTTGCGGAGAAGGTCGGGAAAACTGGCACCGGGATCGTCACCAGCAGAGAATCGTGGCATTGTCATGATGGGACCGGTGAGGCTTACTGCCCGCCCTTTTGTACGTAACTCTTCACGAAGTCCTCGGCGTTGGTCTCGAGCACCTCGTCGATGTCGTCGAGCAAGTCGTCGAGTTCCGCCTTCAAGCGGTCGGTGGACTCCGTCTTGGGAGTGGCATCTCCCTCGCTCACGGGAGTGGTGTCACGCTGCGGGGCGGTGCGCTGCTTCTTGGTGCGTTCAGCCATAGGTAGCACCATAGCAAGGGCATCGACGTCCGTCTCGGGCGCGAAAGAAGGCTTGCTGCCTACGTGCCGGGGGTGTCGCCCAGCCTTGCGATGAGCTCGGCAGCGGTGGCACATGACGCAAGCAGCTCGCCGGTCAAGTGCCTGGTCCCCCTGAGTGGTTCCATCATCGGAATGCGTCGCAGCGGATCCTTTCCAACATCGAACACGATCGAGTCCCAGTTGGCGGCAACGATGTCGGCGGAGAATCGCGCGAGGCAGGTTCCACGAAAGTATGCCCGCGTCGACTCAGGAGGTGTGTCGATTGCCTGCTCCACAGTCGATGAGTCCACCAACGTTCGCAATCCACATCGCCCGGCAAGCGACCGGTCACGACGAAGGTCGGAGTATTGGAGATCAATCAGTTTGAGTCGGGCATCGGTTGGCTCCAGCGAATGCCGCTGTGCATAGCCGTCCACGAGCCGTTTCTTGGCCACCCAATCGACGACGTTGGACACGCTCAGCGGGTCGGTCTCCAAGCCGTGGAGCACGTTCTCCCACTCCTCCAGTATTCGCTTGCCGTCATCCACGGTCACGGAATCCATGCCGTAGCGATCGGCCCACGAACGTGCTCGCTCAAGGAGTTGCCATTGGATGTCGAGCGCGGTCATGCGCTTTCCGTTGGCCATGGCAACCGACGTGCGCAAGCTTGGATCGTTGCTTACTTGTCGTATGGCCGTCACCGGGTGCGCCAACATCAAGTCGTCACCGATGGCATCGTCCTCAATCATCGAGAGAACGATTGCCGTCGTTCCCACTTTGAGGAAGGTGGCTACCTCGCTCATGTTGGCGTCACCAACGATCACGTGCAAGCGGCGGTACTTCGTGGGATCACAGTGCGGTTCGTCGCGCGTATTCACGATGGGACGTTTGAGGGTGGTCTCCAAACCCACTTCTTCTTCGAAGAAGTCCGCTCGTTGACTGAGCTGGAAGGCAATGTCACCGGGTACTGCACCAGGTGACTCACATCCCACCTTGCCGGCACCACAAAACACTTGGCGTGTAACGAAATGCGGTGTGATTTGCGAAACCAGACGACCGAACGGCACTGCGCGGTCCACGAGGAAATTTTCGTGACAGCCGTAGCTGTTGCCCTTGCCGTCGCTGTTGTTCTTGTACACCACGATTTCGCCGCCATGGGGCAACAAGTCCTTCGCACGGGTCATGCTGCGACGCATGATCTCCTCGGCGGCTCGATCGTAAAGGACCACTTCCGTCGTGGTGCGACACTCGGGTGTCGAACATTCCGGGTGTGCGTGATCCACGTAGTAGCGCGCGCCATTGGTGAGAACGGTGTTCACCAGATGGGTCTCCACCTCGGGCGCGAGAATCTCCCCCAGCAACAAACCTCGAGCGTCATTGCCGGGTTGTTCGTCGAAGAAGTCCCACGCCGTACGGGTTTCGGTGCGACCAAGAAATGCGTTGATCAACATCGAACTCGCGGTGACCGCATTGAGTTCGGCATCGCGCACGACGATGCCGTACTCCGTTTCGATACCGCACACCTTGGGAATGGCCATGCTCAATCGTCCAGGCTCGTGGAGTTCACACTTACAAGTACTGACCCGTGGCGGTTCGTTCGATGGCCTTGCCGCCAACTCCCCCGTCTTCATGGGTCAACGTTCGTATGAAGATGATGCGTTCGCCCTTGCGCCCCGACACCTTGGCCCAATCATCCGGATTGGTGGTGTTGGGAAGGTCCTCGTGCTCGCGGAACTCCTGGCGGATCGAAGACGTGAGATCGTTCAGCATGACGCCCCGTTCGCCACTTGCAAGCACCCGCTTGATTGCCAGTTTCTTGGCACGCCGAACGATGTTTTCGATCATTGCGCCCGAGGCGAAATCGCGGAAGTACAAGGTCTCCCGATCACCGTTCTGGTACGTGACCTCGAGGAACCTGTTGGAATCATCCTTCACGTACATCTCCGTCACGGTGGCATTGATCATCTGCGACACGGCACCGTCCAAACTTCCGTAGCGAGCCACCTCGCTGGCGGCAATCGGAACCTCGGTGGTGAGGTACCGAGCAAAGATCTGTTTGGCCGCGATTTCGTCCGGGCGGTCGATTCGAATCTTCACATCCAGGCGACCTGGTCGGAGAATCGCAGGGTCGATCAGATCCTCCCTGTTGGTGGCGCCAATCACGATGACGTTTCGCAATCCCTCCACGCCATCGATCTCGGCAAGAAGCTGCGGAACGATGGTGGACTCCATGTCCGAGGAGATACCCGTTCCCCGGGTGCGGAACATGGAATCCATCTCGTCAAAGAACACGATGACGGGCCAGCCTTCTTCGCTCTTCTCACGAGCACGTTGAAACACCATGCGAATCTGTCGCTCGGTTTCCCCGACGTACTTGTTGAGCAACTCCGGTCCCTTGATGTTGATGAAGTAACTGCGTCCCTTGTCGGCTCCAATTCGACCCGCAACTTTCTTGGCAAGTGAGTTGGCCACTGCCTTCGCAATGAGCGTTTTGCCGCATCCCGGTGGGCCGTACAGCAAGATGCCCTTGGGCGCCGGGAGTTGGTGTTCGGCAAACAGGTCTCCGTGCAGAAACGGCAGTTCCACTGCATCGGCGATTGCCTCGATTTGGGCGTCAAGTCCACCGATGTCCTCGTAGGAGATGTCGGGTACTTCCTCAAGGAGAAGATGTTCGACTTCGGGTTGGGCCAACCGCTCCAAGAGCAGTCCGCTGCGAACCTCGAGGCGCAGCAAATCGCCGGTTCGAAGGTGCGTACCTCGTAAGGCATCGGCGAGTTCACACACGCGATCGTCGTCGCCACGACCCGTCACGATGGCGCGGATTCCATCGTCGAGCACTTCCTTCAATGACACCACCTCGCCGGTACTTTCGGCACCCCGGGCCATCACCACGTTGAGACTTTCGTTGAGCACCACCTCACTGCCCCGCTCCAACATCGATGCATCGATGTCCGGGTGCACCGTCACCCGCATCTTGCGAGAGTTGGTCAGCACATCGACGGTGCCATCTTCGTTGGCACCCAGGATCACGCCATATGCCGATGGTGGTTGCGTAAGTTTCTCCACCTCTTCGCGTAGCGAGGCCACGTGGTCCCGAGCCTCACGCAAGGCATAGGACAGTTTTTCGTTCTGCGCTTTGGCCGTCGCCAACTGACCCTTGGTGTCCTGGAGACGCTCTTCAAGTGCACGAAGTCGCACGCCTGTGTCATCGGCCATGCCCTGAACCTAGTGGGCAGGCGTGTATCGTGAAAAGCCATGAAGGTATGGATCGACCAAGATCTCTGCACGGGTGACGGCCTGTGTGAGGAGATCGCCCCCGAGGTGTTCGCTTTGCTCGACGACGGTCTTGCCTACGTAAAAGAGGGCGACAAGATTTTCGCAACCGCCAAGGGAAACCCGCAGGGTGCCGAAGGCGTTGCCACATTTGCCGATAAGCATCTCGATGCGGTGATCGAATCCGCTGAAGAGTGCCCCGGCGAGTGCATCTTCATCGAGCCGTAAGTCTCTTCACCCCACGCTTCGCAAGAGCGCGCTATACGGTCGGACCACCAGGAAGAAGCAATCGCGCGGTCGTCAAAAAACCCGTGTGGGCCACCATGCGATGATCGGGTCGAACGGATTCGCCTTCGATATGCCATGTGCGATGCAGTACTTCGAGGGTTCGCATTCCGACCCATTGCCCGCGATGTCGTGACAAGGCTTCGCGGACCTTCACCGCTTGTGTGATGCTCGGGGTGTACGCAACCATCACTCCGCCCGACTGCATGACTCCGGAAAGATGAGGCACGACTTGCCACGGCTCGGGAAGATCCAACACCGCACGATCGAATCGACCTGATGCAGGAACGTCTATTCCGAGGTACGAATCGCGTATAACGACGTCGAATCGCGCTGAAGCATCGTCTCCCAAGAATGAGGCAACGTTCTTCTTCGCCCGTTGCGCAAAGTCCTCGCGCAACTCGTAACCGATGATGCGTGCGCCAGCGCGCAACATGGTCATGGAAAGTGCCCCCGAGCCAACCCCCGATTCGAACACGAGGTGGCCTGGACCAATATCTGCGAGCATCACAATGGGTGCCAAGTCCTTTGGATAGATCACTTGTGCTCCACGAGGCATCTCCAGAACGAAGTCCTCGAGCGTTGGACGCAGCACGACGTACCGCGCACCCTTGGTGGACTCCACGGTGACGCCGTCCGGAGCACCGATCACCGCACTGTGCGGGACGAAACCTGCATGGCTGTGGAACTCACCCGTTGGCTCCAGAGTCACGAGATAACGGCGCTCCTTCACGTCGACGAAAAGCACGCGATCGCCGGCGGCGAAGTGTCGACCCATCACCACGCAACTACCAATCTCGTCGGTGCCGAATGGAGACCGATTCGTTGTCGCGCAGGCGAACCTTCATGCGATCCACTCGGCGTTGACGTCGACGCCAGAGCCGTAAACCCACGAGCATGACACCCACGATTGGGTAACGCTTCACGCCGCGTGCAATTACTGCCCCACCGATGAAACGACCAGCCATTCGTGGTGCCCGCCGTGAGACCGACATCGATCAGCGACGAATTTCTATGACACCGCGACGTCGTCGCCCACCACGTCGCCCGAGGAAATATGCCACCAGGATTCCTGCTGCAATTCCTGCCACGCCCAACATGGTGAGTGACGCTTTCTTCGTCTCGGTGATTTCCGAGACATCGTCCTGGAGCAGTTTGAAGCGTTCCTCCAATTCGTCCCGTGTGATTCTTGAACGCTCACTCATCGGTCGCCCCGATTCAACTCGAACACCTTCACGCGCGACCAAGCAACTGCCGACACCGCGACTCCAACCACGAGTGTCAGAAGGTACGGCACGAATGAGAGACCATCGGCCCGCTGTGGAAACCAGACGTTCAACACGAGATCTTGCGACAACCGCAGCACACCGATGAGGCATATGACGATTCCGACGGAGAGAAAGAACGTCGCCATCAGACCGAAAGCCAACCACCGCCCGGCCCCTCGCAGGGGTCCGATGGTCTCTTGTTTGGCGTAGTCGCGGACCAATTCGTAGGTCTCGACGGGATCAAACTGCATACCTTCTGTCTATCGGCGGAACCGTATCTACGGTCGAGGCAACAAATCCTGCGTCCGTGGTTCGTCACTGAACGCGCCGAGTGCATTCATGAGTGACTTCCACTGCGGTTGGTACGCCGACTGGTTCGATACACCTGGCCCATTCAGCAACAACGAGAACGTGATTGCACCATCGGACACCTCATAGAAGCCGCTCAGTGCCTTGGATGTGCGTAGCGTTCCGGTCTTGGCACGTATACGACGTAGTGCCGGTGGCGTGGTGAATTGCTCCCGTAACGTTCCCGTGGAGCCGGCCAATGCCAGACCTTCAGCGAGGACACTCTGTGACCCGAAGGACTCCAGGAGATCCACCAGGAGAGAACATGTCAAACGGTTGTTGGCATCGAGTCCAGAACCATCCACCAGTACGACGCCGTCGGTCGATATTCCACGCTGTACAAGAACCGACGCGACGGCTTGTAGTCCGGCCACACGGGTCGGGGAACCTTCGTCCACCAAACCGATCTCTTTCAACAACAGTTCTGCCGCATTGTTGTCGCTGTTGGCGAGCACATCGCCAAGCAATACGCCCAAGGGCGCAGAGATCACTTCGCCGATCGTGACACCGTCGGTCGGTGCAACCCCACTTCGTGGTGCAGCAATCACGGTGATTCCCCGTGCCCGCAACAAACGGGTGAAGGCCGTGGCGGCTCCGACGGCGGGTTGTGCAGGCTTGAACGGATCGCCGAGCAACGTTCCGTCATCCACCATCAGCGCACCGAGGGGACCGGCCTCGATGGCACGAATTCCGTCCCCCCACGTGGGGACGTATCGTTCGTCGTCGTACCTCGACTCGTCCCCAACTACCGAGCCGGTGATTTTGTTGATACCGCTTGCGCGCAGTTCATCGGCCAGGGAATCCAGAAACGTGGGTGACGTGGTGGGATACAACTGAGTCGGCGGGTATGCGCGGGTGCTGAGCACCGGATCGCCGCCACCCACCAACCACAAGTTGCCCACGATCGTGTCGCCGACTCGGTTGCCGATCAACGACGTGGTGAATCGATAGTCGGCACCCAGAACGTCCAGTGCGGCAGCTGCCACCAAGAGTTTCATGTTGGACGCCGGAATCAATGGTCTTGATGCACGTGTTGCTGAAACCTCGCGAGTCTCGGCACGCACCACGACGCACGAGTCCGGGGGTAAGGCCTTCGTGAAATCGGCCAGCAGTGAACGAACGTTCGAGACACGAGCCTCGATGGCAGTGGTACGTGCGATCCGGCGTACGGAGAAGATTGGTTCCGTGGGTGCAGGCTCGGTAGTCAGCGGTAATGAGAGTGGTTCGGCAGCACCTGCGGACGATCTCGCCACCTGCCAGGCCGAGAAGATTGGCACGAACACCACGACGCACGCCACGATGACGCTGACCACCGCTCGTTGCGTGTCGACCGTCAGCAAGTGACGGTCGAACCTGGCTGCTCGGCGACGCGCTCCGCGCAGCGATTCCCACATGTTCAGGCCACCAATCCCCTGTGTCGCGCATACCGATACGCGTGGGCCAGCGCGCGAACCGCTCGCGGTCCGCTTGCAAAACACATCCCACCCTTCGACCGCACGGTGCGTGGCCCAGCATTGCCGTGGTCTGCGACGGCAAGTTCGCTGGCAACCAGAATCGGTTTGTCGAAACGTTTCGACAAGTCGCTTGCGGCCGTGGCAAACCGTTCATCCTGTCGTTCGTGGTACTCCACGATGCGTGCCAGACCGTGGTCCGGGTAGAACCGTCCCTCGCGCATCAGACGCGCTTGGTTCGCTTGGATGCCGATCCCCAGATACACCACCGCATCGACTTCGTCGCATGATGCCAACACCTCCATCACCGCGGGAATGGTGTCACGAGTCTCTCCACCGGCGCAGTCCACAGGATTGTTGCGCGACCAACGCGCAGGCAGCAAGCCATCCAGTTGTTGCATCGCCTCCGGTGGCAGTTCAGCCAAGGTCAGGACTCCGTCCTTGCTCAGCGCGTCGGAGGTGACCACTCCCCATCCGCCGGCAGTGGTGAGAATCGCAACGCGATTGCCTCGCGGTAACGGTGCCGTGGCAAACAGCGCCGCGGTGTCGAACGCTTCGTCCACGTCGTGGGCCCGAGTGACTCCCAACTGGCGACACAAACCATCGAACACATCGTCATTCGACGCCAACGCACCGGTGTGACTCGACGCTGCGCGTGCACCCTCGGCCGAGGCCCCTCCCTTCATCAACACCACCGGTTTGCGCGCGATCGAGAGCTCGAGCGCCCTTCGTAAACGGGGACCATCGGTGATGCCCTCGACGTAGCTCAGCACCGTGGAAGTGGCAGCATCGCGCGACAACCATTCGACGTAGTCGGCCACGTCGACGGCGGCAGCATTTCCGGCCGAGACGGCACGCGCGATCCCGACACCGCTCGCTCGGGACAGGTTCATGAAGCTGGAGACGAAATTTCCGCTCTGACTGGCGATGGAGATGGTCCCTGCTGGTGGGTACGGTGCCACGATCTGGGCGCACAACTCACTCGGTGTGCTCACCACACCCTGCCCGTTGGGCCCGGCCAGCAACACCCGGGACTCTTTGGCAACACGAACGAGACGCTCCTGGGCGGACTCGATCGAATCTCCGTGGGTGGACTCGGGCGATTCATCGGCCTCGTCGTATCCAGCCGAGGTGACGAACGCAGCACGAATGCCGATTGCCGCGCACTCCCGCAGCAACTCTTCGTTCGCGCCGGCAGGAGTGCACAAAAAGGCGAGGTCGTAGGTGTCGGGTGGAAGATCGGTGAGCGAGGCAACGCAGATCACACCGAGAACGTTTTCCTGCGAACGGTTCGTGGCTGCAACCTTGCCTCGGTAGCCGCTGGCCAACAGATTGTGCAATGAGACGAAGCCGAACTTTCCAGGGTGCGTGGAAGCACCCACCACCACGACGCCCCGCGGCGAGAAAAGAGCACCGAAACCCGCATCGTCATGTCGCGGGACGATTGGCGTTGACACTGCCGATGGTGCGTCCCCAAGCTCCACGAGAGCGTCAACGGCGACCGGCTCGCCCGAAGCGGTGACGATGACGGGGTTCACGTCGATCGAGAGCACATCGGGTCGATCGTGTGAAAGTTGCGCAAGCGCATCGACGAGATTCCACAAGGCATCTCGGTCGAGGGCCGCTTGGCCACGAAACGATTCATACAGCGACGCCGTGCGCAAAGAGTCGAGCATGTCATCCAGGTCGCTTCGAAACATTGGGACCACGCGCATCTGTACATCCCCCAACGCCTCGGCGGTCACGCCACCGGCTCCCAACACGATGACGGGGCCGAACTGTGGATCGCGCACCATGCCGACCAGGAGCTCGCGGGATCCCCTCACCTGTTGAGCCACGAGGAGTGCAACATCCCCATCGTCTTCCCGGCGTAGCGCCAGGAGTTCACTGGCCGCACGTGCTGCTTCGTCGGCGTCCTGAATCCCCAGACGAACCAGCCCGCGCTCGCTCTTATGCGCCAATCGCTCGCCGACCAGTTTCATCACCACCGGAAAACCGATGTCACGAGCCGCAGTTTGTGCGGATTCGATGTCCGTGACCACTCGTTCGACGGCAAACGTCGCACCATGACTCGCCAAGAGGAGCTTGGAGTCGTGTTCGCTGAGAGTGCGACGACCAACCACGACCCACAACGGTAGTGTTCGACACGCATGCACATCGTCGCTGCGCTCTTCGTCGATAACTTCGCGATGCGACAGGTAGAGGGTCCTTCCACGCGGTTGGATCTCACGGGCGTCTATTTCTCTCAGGTTGCACCCTCGGCGTTGCCGTGCACGGTGTCTCCACATTTGGTGGTACTCATCTTTTGTCCGGAGGGCGAATTGGGGGATGGGGTGCTGCAGGTGGTGTTTCAGCCGCCGGGTACCGTTCCCGAACAGACTCCTCCCCTTGCTCAAAATGTCAGCCCGTTTCGAGTGGATTCCGGGAAGTTCACCTATCGGTTGGTGCGCGCCGAGCTCCCCATCGAACGATTCGGACAGGTGCTTGCTCATTGCCGAATCGGTACGGGCCACTGGATGTCCGTACCTCTCACCATCCTGCCGCCCGTCTGATTCGTGCGTCGTGGCACTCGCCTTCGACGGTCGCCGACTATCGTCGCACCCGTGGCGAATCGCTTGACGCAGGAGCAGGATCGCCTCGCCATCGCGATGATTCGCAGTCTGGCGATGGATGCCCCCCTGGCGGCCAAGAGCGGACACCAGGGCACGGCGATGGCGCTGGCACCACTGGCACACGTGTTGTACAGCCGCGTGATGCGCCACGATCCCGCACGGCCGTCATGGAACAATCGCGATCGATTCATCCTCTCCAACGGGCATGCGTCGATTCTGCAGTACGCGTTGTTGTATCTCAACGGCTACGGACTCGAACTCGAGGATCTGCGTGCCTTCCGGCAATGGGGATCGCTCACCCCAGGACATCCCGAAGTCGGACACACCATCGGCGTAGAGGTCACGACGGGGCCACTCGGACAAGGCTTTGCCAATGCCGTCGGAATGGCAATGGCGGAGAGACATTTGCGCGCTCGCTTCGGTGAAGAGATCCACGGTCACTACACCTACGTCATCGCCGGTGACGGATGTTTCATGGAAGGCATCAGTCATGAGGCCGCGTCACTGGCCGGGCACCAGCGGTTGGACCGACTCATTTGTATCTTTGACGACAACAAGATCACCATCGACGGTGCCACTTCGCTGACCTGTAGTGACGATGTCGAGCAACGTTTTCGTGCATACGGCTGGAATGTGGTCAATCTCGGCGACGCCGGTGAGAACCTCGATGTATTGGAATCGGCAGTGAATGCAGCCCGTGCACACTCGGGTTCTCCGACACTGTTGGTGTTGCGAACGCACATCGGCACACCATCCCCCGACTTCACCGACAAACACGAGGCTCACGGCAATCCGTTCGGTACTGCGCATGTCAGCGCCACCAAGAAGGTGATGAACGTTCCGGACGAACCTTTCTGGGTGGATACCGAGGTGGTTGCCGCACTGCGGGCGCATGCGCGTGATCGCGGAGCGACACTCAGTGCTCCGCAAATTGCGGCCGCCAAACACGCACCACCGCAGTGGCACGCAATGTGGTCACCAGCAGGCAGTAGCGAGTGGAACTCCCCTGCACCTTCTTTTGATCCTGCGGGCAGTATCGCCACCCGCGTCGCGGTGCAAAAGGCCATCGACGCAGCACAGGACGATCTTCCCGGCCTCGTGGTTGGTAGTGCGGATCTCACCGGCAATACGGGTGCAAAGATGACGGGAGCACTCGCACTCTCCGCTGAACATCCAGAAGGTCGCCAGATGTACTTCGGCATTCGAGAGCACGCAATGGGTGCCATCGCCGTCGGTATGGCGTTGCACGGTGGAGTGTTGCCCGCCGTCGGCACCTTCTTCGTCTTTGCCGACTACATGCGCCCGGCGTTGCGCCTGGCAGCGCTCTCGCGCGCCAAGGCCATCTTCATCTTCTCGCACGATTCCGTCGGTGTCGGTGAGGATGGTCCAACGCACCAGCCCGTTGAACACCTCGCGTCACTGCGAGTAATTCCCGGATTGCGTGTCGTGCGCCCCGCTGACGCTCATGAAACTGCGCAAGCGTGGCGACAGGCCTGCGATCATGATGGTCCCACTGCGCTCATTTTGTCACGACAAAATACCCCGATCGTCACGAATGGCGCGGCAATCGACCGTGGAGCCGCGATCGTGCGCGACACCGACGAGTCGCCACGCCTTATCATCGTGGCCACCGGAACCGAGGTGGCTCTGGCCGTTGAGGCTGCCACGCAGTTGGGTGCCCTCGGTGTTCACGTTCGTGTGGTTTCCATGCCATGTCCCGAATTGTTCGCCGGCCAGGATCCCACCTATCGATCCCACGTTCTTCCCATCGGTGTACCGGTACTCTCGGTCGAAGCTGCAAGCACCTTTGGCTGGAGTACCTTCGCCGACGATTCCATAGGGATCGATCGCTTCGGCGCATCAGCGCCAGGCAACGTCGCATTGCAACGACTCGGAATCTCCGTGGACAACGTGGTGCAACACGCTCGAGAGTTGCTCGAAACCCTCGGGGAATAGCAATGAGCCTGCTTCGACGATTGCATTCCGAATTCGGACAAAGTCCATGGTTGGACAACCTCCGTCGAGGATGGATCACCGACGGGCAATTGGTGGCACTCCGAGACCGGGGCGTGCGGGGCCTCACCAGTAATCCGACCATTTTCCAGAAGGCAATACAGGGCTCTTCGGACTACGACGCCCAATTCGCGAGCCTTTCCCGAGCGAACATCGCACCAGTCGATGCCTATTGGGAGATGGTGCTACGAGACATCGATGCGGCCCTCGATGTGTTTGCACCCGTGTACGCAGCATCTGATGGCGCGGATGGATTCGTCAGCGTGGAGGTGGACCCCGGACTCGCGAACGATGGGACGGGGACGTTGCTTGCCGCGAGACTCCTCCACGAACGAGTCGCACGACGAAACGTCATGATCAAGATTCCAGCGACCATGGAAGGTCTTCCCGCGATTCGAACCATGATCGCCGAAGGAAGAAGCGTGAACGTGACGCTGATCTTCAGTTTGGAGCGTTATCGCGATGTCATCGAGGCGTATCTCCTGGGCTTGGAGGATCGACTGGCCGGTGGAGTGCAAGATCTCTCCCCGATTGCCAGCGTGGGAAGCTTCTTCATTTCGCGCGTGGATACGGAGGTGGATCGTCGCCTCGAAGCAATCGGTGGTTCCGCAGTTTCCCTGTGCGGAAAAGCGGCGGTGGCCCAGGGACAATTGGCGTACGCACTGTTTCGTGAGAAGTTCTCGGGTGAACGTTGGGCGAAACTGGCTCGACACGGCGCCAGAGTGCAGCGACCACTGTGGGCATCCACCTCCACCAAGAATCCGTCGTATCGCGACACGTTGTACGTGGATGAGTTGATCGGTCCCGACACCGTCAACACGCTCCCCGACGCAACCTTGGAAGCATTCGATCACCATGGAAGAGTCGCTCGCACCGTCGACGCCGATGTGGAATCCGCACTGCGTTCATGGAACAACATCGCCGAGTCAGGGGTCGACCTATCGGCGGTTGCAGACGTCCTGGAACGTGAGGGGATTTCCTCGTTTCAGAAGAGTTTCGACGAGTTGCTGGCTGCTCTCACCAGCAAAGCCTCCGAATTGCGTTCGTAACGACGAAACTCCGCCATCCGACTCAGTCGTCGTGGTTGGTGTGTTCCAGCCGCTCAAGCAGTGCGATTGCCTTTTCGACCGCCCGTCGTGCCTGCGTAATGGAGCGTTCGGACTCGGGACGCCGAGTTTCGCCGGCGCGGGAAGCTTCGCTCAAGATCCGAATCGCATGGTCCGACAAATCCTCGGAAACTGAACGGAGCCGCTCAACGATGTGGCCGAGGTCCGACACGGTTGAGCATCACCCTTTTTTGTTCGCGCGGCGACGGTCTTCCAAGTTCAACCAACGCTTACGGATGCGAATCGACTTGGGAGTGACTTCCACCAATTCGTCGTCGCCAATCCATTCGATCGCGGTTTCCAATGTATGCAGCACCGGCGCTGCGAGCTTCACACCGTCATCGTGGCTGTGGGTGCGAATGTTGTTCTTCTCCTTCGCGCGGACCGCGTTGACCACCATCTCCTCACCGCGTGAGCATTCACCCACCACCATGCCCTCGTACACCTCGTCACCTGGTTCGACAAACAAGGTGCCGCGCATTTGAAGGTTGTCGAGCGCGTAAGCGGTGACGGGACCAATACGATCGGCGATCATCGCACCACCCAATCGGTGCGGAACTTCGCCTGCCCAGGGTTCAAAACCCGCGAAACTTTGGTGAACGAGTGCGGTACCGCGGGTGACCGTCAGCAACAACGACCGGAAGCCGATGAGTCCACGTGACGGGGCCGAAAAGTGCATGATGGTGCGCCCAGCATCCCCGGGGCGCATATCGACGATGCGGCCTCTGCGCGGCGCGATCGCTTGGGTGACTGCGCCAACGAACTCGTCGGGAACGTCGATGGTTCCCCGTTCGTAGGGCTCGTGCCTCTTGCCGTCGATTTCCTTGGTGATCACCTCGGGACGACTCACTTGCATCTCGTATCCCTCACGACGCATGTTCTCGATCAGCACCGCCAATTGCAATTCGCCTCGTCCTGCAACCTCGATCACCTCCGGTGAATCGGTCGGGAAGAGTTTGATCGACACATTGCCGAGGATCTCTTTTTGCAATCGATCGTTCAGATGACGACTCGTGACGTACGTGCCCTCGCGTCCCGAAAAAGGTGACGAGTTCACGGCGAAACTCATTCGCAGAACGGGCTCATCCACTTCGAGTCGTGGCAGAGGTATCGGGTTCTCGACATTGGCCAGCGTGTCGCCAACCTCCACCTCGTCGATGCCTGCGACGATGAACAAATCACCCGCTGCGATGGTCTCCACTTCTTTTCGTTCGATTCCACGGAATTGGGAGAGATTCGAAATCCGACGCTTCAACACCGGCTGTGCTCCGTCACTTGGTTTCCCGAGCAACGAAATGAACTCGCCCTTGCGCAACGTTCCGGCGTGTACGCGGCCGATTGCGAGACGACCCAGGTAGTCACTCGCATCGAGGTTGGTGACGAGTGCTTGGAGCGGCGCATTGGCGTCGCCCTGGGGAACCGGAATGGTGTCGAGAATGGCGTCAAGCAGTGGCACGAGATCGGCATCGGCACCGGGCATCCCGACACCCTTCATTGCTCTACCTTCACGAGCCACTGCCGATATCACAGGGAAGTTCAGGTGATGATCATGGTGCGCGAGATCCAAGAACAGATGCTCCACATCCAAGAGCACCTCCTCGGGTCGCGCGTCGCTGCGATCCACTTTGTTGATGACCAACACCACAGGCAGGTCTTGATTGAGCGCCTTGGACAATACATATCGGGTTTGCGGTAACGGACCCTCGGCAGCATCCACGAGCAAGAGCACTCCGTCCACCAACGCCAGTGCTCGTTCCACTTCGCCGCCGAAATCGGCGTGGCCTGGTGTGTCGACCAAGTTGATCTTGACGCCGCGCCACTCCACTGAGGCAGCCTTCGCCAGGATGGTGATACCACGTTCGCGTTCCTGGTCATTGTTGTCCATCACGCGTTCGACCAATGCTTGATGGGCGGCGAAGGTCCCCGTTTGACGCAACAGCTCATCGACCAACGTGGTCTTGCCATGGTCAACGTGCGCGACGATCGCGACGTTGCGAATCAGTTCGTTCAGGAGTGTGACCCCTCGTCGTTGTCGGCAATCTCGCCGTCGTCGTCAAACACCACGCCATAGCGCTCCGCAATCTCTGCAAATTCATCCTCTTCGCTCTTCGTGGACTTTTCCGACGACAGTCCGAGGTCCTCTGCGGTAGGGCCGGACTGCTTCAGACGACGCGCTTCTTCGAACCGACGATGACGTCCCTTTTTCACAATGGGCTCCGTTTGTACTAGCGGAGCCACGAGGGCCATCCGCCTAGGCGATGGACATTGGCTAGAAGTTTACTGTGTTTCTGCGTCTTTGGCAGGGATGAGTCTGAGCCGACCGTCACCATCGAACGACAATCCAGACTCCCCCTTCAAGAGCCGTTCGATATCGCGACCCACCAAATCCCGCCGCCAACCGTGGGCCAGTCGCGATTCACCACCCGCCAGCAATGCAACGATGTCGCGATTCGTTGCCACCAATGTTGGGTCGATTTCTGCGGTCCGAGCCAATTCACCGATCCACGCGGTGACGAGCGTGACGGCGGGACGGAGGCGTTTTTCCAGTGGGTCGTGAGCTTGTGCATCAAGTTCCACCACACGATCGCGTCCTTCCTTCACGGCCGCCAATATCTCACGTGCGATGGATCCGCTGAGGTAACGCTCATCGACGCCTCGCGCGTGCGCCAGATCTTCCGTGGACCGGGGCGCAGCTTGGGCGATGCCGAGAAGTGCCATATCGTTCATCACACGACGAAGTGGGATGTTGGTGGCCATGGCCCGACGCTCGCGCCACGCGGCGAGGGCTTGCGCAACTCCCCGAGCCTCCCCCTTCAAGGAGCGGGCATCCTTGATTCGCAACCATGCATCATCTGGATTGCTCTCCCCCCACGGACGCACGCGAAGTTCCTCACATGCTTCGCTCACCCAGGTCGAGCGACCAAGTTGTTCCACACGGTGACTGATCTGCTCAAAAAGCAGCTCGAGGTATGCGACATCGCTTCGGGCATACGAACACTGACTGGCAGTCAATGGGCGGCGCATCCAGTCGGTCATTCGATCACCTTTAGAGAGCGTCACCTTCAATTGCGATTGTGCAAGCGCGGCCAATGAGGGCGTGGAGTAGCCGATGAATCCAGCAGCGAGCTGGGTGTCAAAGAGCCGCGAGGGAATTTCGCCGACGGCGTAGCGCAACACTTCCAAGTCCTGCTGGGATGCATGCAGTACTGCCAGGCCGTCTCCCCGGAGCAAATCCGCCAAACCACGTGGATCGACGGCGAGCGGATCGATGAGTACGTTCGTGGTTCCCCATTGCAACTGCACCAGTGCCAACCGCGGGAAATAGGTTCGCTCGCGATGAAATTCCGTATCGAGCGCATATAGCGGGGCCGAGCGGGCCTCATTCACCACGTCCCGCAGTGCCGCGTCATCGGCGATGAAATGCTCTGACAGGCTCACGTGGACGAGGTGTGTTTCATGCGGGACTCGTACAGTCTGCCCGTTGCAGCGAGGTTTGATGGGCAGGTGTTACGGGGTATCGCCACTCTGCAGCACATTTCCCAACGCTGCGAACCCGAGGGTTCCACCGGCAACGTTCACCACATTGGTGACGCCGGCCGCAACGAGAAACTCACATGCTCGACCGCTACGCCCACCGCTTTGGCACACCACGTACACGGGAACCGCCTTGCGAAAAGCCTCGATGTTGTCAGGCACAGTGCCGAGCGGAATCAACGTAGCGCCAGGCACATGACCTTCGCGGTATTCGTCGGGCTCACGAACGTCGATGACGGTTCCACCACGCTCGATGATTTGGGCCAATTCGCTGGCAGATATCTCTCTCATATGTACGGCGGCAGAGCCTACACATCGCTCGACAGATTCTCGTTGATGAGCTGCAACGTCGCCACATCGTTCACGTTTGTGCACTCAGTCGTGCTACAGACCACTCGTGAGATCCGAAGATCCGTCAATGCTCGGTGGATGGCACGTTGTCCGGCGAGGTACTGTGCCAGAACATGCTCACGAATCCCTGCACGAGCCGCCATGATCGACCAATGGTCGCCGGCGCACTCGGCCACCGCCACATCAGAAAAGTTGAGTGCCAAAACCAATCGTTGAATCGTGTTGGTCGTTACCAGCGGGACATCACAGCCGAGTATCACGACGGCTTCCTGCCCGGTCGTCCACGCATAGGTGAGCGCCGCAAGGACTCCCCGTAGCGAACTCTGTTCTCCGTCGTCGACATCGGCGATCTCATCGGGCGCATGCCGGAACGACAGATCGAAGCCTTCGCGAGCTCGACCGCCCACATACACGAACGAATCGAGCCCGGCTGCCAACAGGGTTTCGTGGATCACCTGGAGCATGGTGGTGTTCCCGATTCGTGCGAGGGATTTGTCGGAGCCGAATCTCGTGCTCGCGCCACCAA
>SXGS01106965.1_pt1 | contig 48322 bp, 45 predicted proteins | sample 3174681 | NCBI WGS metagenome assembly SXGS01 (sample SAMN11356861, study PRJNA531348) | freshwater metagenome | isolation source: freshwater sample F1-80 | place: China: Fuxian Lake, Yuxi | collected 2017-12-25
CCGGCACCGCGACCGCCACCGAGGCCGCCCCCCGGACGACCGGTGCCGCCGCCACGGCCGTCGCCGTCGCCTTCACCCTCGCCGCCCGGCTCGGTGCCGCCGCCGCGACGACCCGCGCCACGGCCGCCGCCCTCGCCAACGCCCCAGTAGGCGTCCCACGGGCGCTGCAGGGCGGCATCGAGCTTCGGCGTTTCCTTGGTGACCTCGAAGCCCTTCCGGTTGTCGTTCCACCAGCGCGTCCACGCGATCGAGTCGGGACCGAGGTCGAGGCCCGTGAGCTGTCCGAGCGACACGCGCATGTCGTTGCGCAGCCCGTCCATGCGCTGGGGACCGACCATCTTGGAGAGGTCGATCAACGCCTCGAGCGCCTCGTTCGTGCGGACGTTGCCGAGCGAGAGGATGCGCGCCTGACCGGAGAGGTACGTCTTCTGGTCGAAGGCGTCCTCCTTGAGCAGCGCGACCGTGGTCGGACTGCCGTGGCGACCAATGGCCTTGATGAGCACCGGCATCACGGTCAGGTCCTCGGCGAGCTTCTTGTGCTCGCGCTTGTAGAAGCTCACGAGCGCATCGAGCGCGCTGGGGTGCTTCATCTTGCCGAGCGAATCGATCGTCGCGACGACGACGCTCGACTCCTTGTCGCTCAGCCCCTTCTGCATCGCGCTGATCACGCGCGCGTCGATGACCGGCACCGCGGCGGCGATGGCCTCGGTCTTCTTGGCCGTGGATCCGTCCTTGCCGAAGGCGGCCTCGAGCGCAGCGACCGTGTCCTCGATCGTCTTGGCGTCGATCGGCGCGCCGGGCGCCGGGGCCTCGGGCCGCTTCTCGCCACCCTTCTCCTGTCCGCCCTTGGCCTGTCCCCCCTGGGCGCCACCTCCTTGACCGCCGGCGGGCGGACCACCGGGACCTTGGAGCGAGACGAGCAGGGCGAGCGCGAGATGGGTGAGCATGACTGGTTCCTTCGACGGGGGTCCGAGCCGACGAGCATCGGCTCGTGAGCAGCGGTAGGGCAAGGTTGAACCCCGAGGTCCGCCCGCGGTTCCGGTTTCGGGGGGTTCGCAGGGCTTCTCGAAGCCCTCCGGACGACCCCGGGAAGGCCTCTTCAGCGCATTTCTAGGTCCAGCTCGTCCCCGGCGCGCACATCGAAGGCCCGCTCGGCCTGCAGGTCGCCGGTCAGCGCCCGATCGAGAGCCCGGTAGCGCCCCGGCTGGAGGTAGCCGCCCCACCCGCTGCCGAGCTCGACGGTGCCCCCTACGACCACGCCCTGCTCATCGACGATCGCCAGTCGCCCCCGAACGCCCCGCACCCCGACCCGCGCGGGCTCGCGCACGACGAGCTCGACCCGAGTGGAGGTCGCCGGCCCTTGGACCAGCAGCGGAGCCGTCTCGTGGCCCGCCAAGACCGAGTCCGCCCCGTCGAGCACGCGAGCGCGCAGCACGACATCTCCGCCCGTGAACTCCACTCGCGCAAGACCGTCCGCGTCCGTTCGCACGCCGCGCGCCGCATAGCCCTGAGGACGCGTGGATGTGCGCTCGAAGGGGCCGAGCTGGACCAGCGCCGGAAGGCGGCGGCCGCTGCCGTCGACCACCATGACCTCGAGCAGCGCCAACGCGCCGAGCTCGAACGACCCGAGGTCGAGGTCGCGTCCAAGGCGCACGCGCGCGAGACGCCGCTCCTCCTGGCCTCCACGGATGCCGACGCAAGCGAGGTAGTCTCCGGGCTCGACGCCCTCGAAGCGCACGAGGCCGGTCGGCGGCACCTGCTGCGCTTCGCGTCCTTCGCGCCGCGCGTCCAGCGGCTCGAGCCACGCCTGCGCCTCCGCAACGCTGCGCGAGACGCGCAGTACCACGTCCGGCTTGCGAAACTCGTCGCGCACAAGTCCGAACGGCAGCTCGGCCTCGCGCTCGCTCGCGGGAACGAAGATCCACTCGCCGCTGCGCGATCCAACTGTCAGCGAGAGCCACGTTCCGCGCGCCATGCCGTGGCGCAGCACGCCGAGCAGGTCCGGACTCGCCCCGCGGTCCATCTCGGAGCGCACCAGCTCGAACAGCGGCTCGCCGTCCTTGTCGCGACGCAGCGGCACGAGCGCGCGCAGCTCCTCGCTGCCGTCGCGCGACCACCACAGGCTCGCGTAGGTCTCGACGAAGCTCGAAGGAGCCTCGCCGAGACCGCGTGCGAGCTCCGCGAGCGTCGCTCCGTCCGCGGATCGTGCGCGCAGGAGCGTCGTGTCCGCGCGCGACAAGGTCACGCGCGCCTCGAGTCCCCCCACGGGCAGCGTCAGCGCCCGCTCCTCATCGCGATATCCGTCGACAGAGATCCGCACCAGCCAGTCACCGGTCGCCACTCGCGCCTCGTGACGCTCCGGCCTCTCTTGCACCGGGCGCGCAAGCTCGCGCGTGGCTCCTCGCACGAGCTCGACCCGCGCGACCGTGAGCGCGTCGGCTTCGGGCCAGCTCTCGAGCACGACCGCGAGCACGGCCAGCGACGTCGCGGGCTCGGCATCCGTGGCTTCGGCAACGATCGGCTCGCGGCTGGGGTCCTGCGCGGACAGTTCGCCCGACCCGCGCTCTCTCTCAAGTTCCGCGACCTCGCGTCCCTGCTCCCGCGGGCAACTGCGCACGCACAGGAACGCGATGCCCACCAATGCGAGCAGGGCAAGCAGTCGACGCGGGCTCATCAGGCCCTGAGTGTAGGCGAGCGCCTGCGAGTGAGGAACTTGCGCGCAGCATCGATTCACGGCGCGGAGCTCGCCAGCGCGACGATCGCCGCCACCTGTCCCGGCGGCAAGGCCACGGCATGGAACCAACCTGCGAAGGGCGGCAGGTACATCACGAGGAGCTGCAGCTCGATCGACACGAGCAATCCAGCCGACAGCCGGCGATTGCCAGCCTGCCCACTTGCGAACACGCTGCGCGTGGACGAGCGGCAGTTGAGCCGTTTGAACCAGTCGCAGGCGGTCAGCGCGAGGAATGCGCCGGTGCGTACTTTCGCAGCATCGCGACCCCCGTGCGTGCCCCACGCGAGCGAGCCCCACGTCACGCTCGCGTCGCGGCACTCATCGGCCAGTTTCGAGCCAGCATTGCGCGCGAGAGGAGCGGCGCAGGGCGAGAAACCGGAGGCCGACGCATCTCGTCCCCCTCGGGCGGCTCGCGGCTCAGGTTGAAGGCCACGGCGCCTTCCGTGACGACGTTGTGCCACAGGATCTGCACCGCGGCGAGCACGACCTCGGGCTCGCCCTTGACGATCGTCCGCCGTACGTCGTGCTCGGATGCGCGGCGCGCAGGCTGGCTAAGTCAAAGCTGCACTTGCGCGCGAGCACGGCGAGCGCGGCCTCGGTCGGATCGCCGAGCGCGATCCAGCGCTCCCGCTGGAACACGGGCCACATCCGTGTCGTTGCACAGCGTGGCTGCGGACATGAGCTCCGCTGGCGCGCTCGCGCGCACGGCCGACTCGCCACGCTCGCGCAAGCCGCCCTCCGGCACATGGCCGAGCCCCATCACGGTCGTCTCGTTGCCTGTCAGCGTGCCCATCTTGTCCGAGCAGTCCACGCTCGTGCTGCCGAGCGTCTCGGCCGCCGCGTGCCGTCTCGGGAGCGCGCGCCCCGCTGCCATGCGCTGGATGCCGATCGCGGGCGCGATCGTCAAGGCGACGGACAACCCGTCGGACACCGTCGACATGAACTGGCGGATGGCGACCATCCAAAGCTCTCCGGCGGGCAGCACGCGCCACCAGCACGCGCCACCAGCTCACGAGCAGCAGCAGCAGCACGAACACGGAGAGCGCGAACGCGAGCAGCACGTGTCCGAGGCGCGCGAGGCGCTGCTCGAGCGGCATCGGAGTGCGGGGCGCATCGAAGGTCAGCCGCGCGAGCCTGCCGAGCTCGCTGCGCCGGCCCGTGGCCGCGACGATCGCGTGCCCACATGCAAGCTGTTCGCTCGATCCGGCAGCTGCGTGTCGACGGGGAGCGGCGTCGCGAGCTTGGCCACCGGCTCGGACTCGCCCGTGAGCGCGCTCTCGTTGACGCCGAGGGACTCGGCCTCGACCAGCCGCGCATCCGCCGTGACCGCGTCACCGACCGCGCACAGGAATACGTCGCCTGAAACGAGCTCGAGCGAGACCCTCTCGCTCTCGTTCCCGTCGCGGATCACTCGTATGCGCGCACGAACGAGCGTGGAGAGCATCTCGAGCGCTCTCTCCGCGCGTCCCTCGTGCAACACTCCGATAAAGGCGTCGGTCGCGAAAACCGCGGCGATGACGCATGCGTCGACGTGCTCCGCGAGCGCGAACGCCGCGGCGAGCCGCAAGACGAGCAAACCCTTCACCTGCCGCAGCAGCCGGAAACCAAATCGTGGCGGCTTCGTGTGTGGCAGTTCGTTGGGTCCGTGGCGGAGCCGTCGCGCAACCGCCTCCGCGCGAGGGAGTCTCCACGCGAGGGAGTCTCCGCGCGAGAAAGTTTCCGCGCGAGAAAGTCTCCGCGCGAGAAAGTCTCCGCGCAAGATCGGTGCCAAGCTCGACCGCCACGCGCCGGTTGTCGCTGGCGCGCTCGCTGCGGGTTGCATGAGCTTGCCCATGACGCGACGCACGGAGACCAGCACCGAGAGGCGACCCTTGTCCGCGCCATGGCGGAGTGCGCGGTCCGACTCCGGCGCGCTCAGGCTGCGCGAACGTACGTTTGAGAACGGCGAAGCTCGTCAGGACGGGATACGCTGGTGCTTCCGTACCCCGCCCCATGGATCTCAGGCTCCTCAATCGGCTCAAGTTTCACCTCGAGCGCGCGATATCGGGCAGCGCCGACGAAAACGACTGGGACAAGATCGTGGAGTCGCTCGAGTCGTTGCTGCTGCAAGCGCACGACGCGGACACGCGCGAGCTCGCGTGGCTGCTCCAGCGCGCGGCGCCGTCGCTGCGCTCGCGGATCCTGCCGAGCGACTACGGCAGGCTGTTCAAGGAGCTCGACGAGTCCACGCGGCGTCCGGCGCCTGCGGCGCGCGTGGAGCTGTCGATCGAGGAGCGTGCCGCCGCCCTCGTGCGCGGTCGCGCACTGCTCGTGCTGGGCGGAGATCGCCGCCAGGAGCACCAGCGCAAGCTCCAGGAGGTGCTCGAACTCTCCGCGGCCTTGTGGCCCGCAACGAAGGAAGACGCGCCGGATGTGTATTCCTTCGAGCCGCTGATCGCGCGCGCGGATGTCGCCGCCGTCGTGCTGCTGATCCGCTGGAGCCGACATGCCTTCGGCCAGGCCAAGGATTTGTGCGATACGCACGACAAGCCGCTCGTGCGTGTCGAAGCCGGCTACAACGTCGCGCAGATCGCGCGCGCACTCGTCGAGCAGGCCAGCCTTCGCCTCGACCGCTGAGCGGATCGCTCAGCGCTTGCGGAAGCGCACGACGTAATTTTCCTTCAAGCCGGGCAGCTGGTCCTGCGCGAGCCGCTCGAAGCCTGCAGCGAGGATCTCGCCCACGAACACGTCCTGCCCGGCGCGCACGTGGCTCATGCACCACTCGCGCGACACGCCCTCGATGCGGTGAAACTCGACCACGACGAGCTCGCCACCCCTGCGCAACGCGCGGTGGATCGACGCCAACGTCTGCACGGGATACTCGAAGTGATGGTACGTGTCGCACACGAACGCGACGTCGATCGAGTCCTTCGGCAGGCGCGCGTCGTCTTCTGCGCACACGACGCCCTCGACGTTGCGCACTCCGCGCTCGGCCGCGAGCTGCTCGATGCGCTCCACGAAGGCCGGCGCGATGTCGACCGCGTACACACGCCCCTTGGGCCCGACCGCTTCCGCGAATGGAAGCGTGAAGAGGCCCGTTCCGGCGCCGATGTCCGCCATGCTCTGGCCCGGCTTGAGGCCTACCATGGCCGCGACCGCGGCGCGCTCCGTGAAGATCTCGCGGCTCTCGGTCTCGAAGCGCTCGATGAACTTCTGGGGATCGAGCGCGGGATCGAGGAAGTCCTTGTTGATGCCGGGCTTGACGCTCTGCGGCGACGCGGGCGGAGGCGACGACTTGCACGCGGCGACAACGAGGAGAGCCATCGAGAGCAGGCGGATCGGGAGCTTCATGGCCGGGAATCCTGCGAAGTGCGTGCGAGCCGCGCAACCTTGACGTTTCGTACACTGCGTGTGATGAGCCAATCGGTCGTGATCGTCGGTGCGGGTCTCGCGGGCCTCGCGTGTGCACGCGAGCTCGTGGCTGCGGGCCGCGAGGTGACCCTGCTCGAGCGCTCCGATCGCGCCGGGGGGCGCGTGCGCACGGACGAGCTCGACGGCTTCCGCCTCGACCGCGGCTTCCAAGTGCTGCTCGAGGCGTACCCAGAAGCGCGCGCGCAGCTCGACTACGCGGCGCTTCAGCTGCACGCGTTCTTCCCCGGCTCGCTCGTGCGCTTCCATGGGGATTTCCATCTCGTCGCCGACCCCTATCGCGCCACGCGCGAGGCTCTCGCGGGCTTCCTGAGTCCGATCGGCTCGTTGTTCGACAAGGCGCGCGTGCTCGAGCTGCGGCGGCGCGCCGGCGAAGGCACGCTGGAGGAGCTCTTCGCGCGGCCCGAGACGACGACCCGCGCGGCGCTGCGCTCGCTCGGCTTCTCCGACACGATGGTGAAGCGCTTCTTCGAGCCGTTCCTCGGCGGCATCTTCCTCGGGCGCGATCTCGACACGTCGAGTCGCATGCTCGAGTTCGTGTTCCGCATGATGGCTCAGGGCTCGACGAGCCTCCCCGCCGGCGGTATGGGCGCGCTCTCCGACCAGCTCGCGTCGCGCCTGCCCGCGGGCGTGCTGCGCACGGGGCACGAGGTGCGCGCTGTCTCGCGCAATTCCGTGACGCTCGCCGATGGTCGCCGCGTCGCAGCCAGTGCCGTCATCGTCGCCACCGAGGGCGACGTGGCCGCGCGCCTGCTCGGCGGCTTCCCGGCACCGCGTGCCCGCGGCTGCACCACGCTCTATTTCGATGCGCCGCGCTCGCCCGTCGGCGGGGCGAAGCTCGTGCTCAATGCCGATGGCGGCTGCATCAACTCGCTGTGCGTGCCGAGCGACGTCGCTCCGGGATACGCGCCCGCGGGGCGCTCGCTCGTCGGCGTCACGCTGCTCGGGATTCCCCCGGAAGAGGACGCGGAGCTCGAGCGGCGCGTGCGCTACGAGCTCGCCGGCTGGTACGACGGCCCGACGGTCGAGGCGTGGCGCCACCTGCGCACCTATCGCATCCCGTGGGCGCAGCCCGACCAGACTCCGCCCGCGCTCGAGCCCGTCGAGCGCCCGGTCAAGCTCGACAACGGCCTGTTCGTGGCCGGCGACCATCGCGATACGGCCTCGATCCACGGCGCACTCGGCTCGGGTCGGCGCGCAGCGCATGCGCTGCTCGGGCGCTGAAGCGGAAACAGGAATGCCGGACTTCGTCTTTCATGTTCTGGCGCCGGGCGAGCTCGCGCGCGCGCGCGCGGAGGGAGCTTGGAACGCGCCGTCCCTCGCCAGCGAGGGCTTCGTCCACTGCTGCTTCCGTCACCAGCTCACGGGCGTGCTCGAGCGCTATTTCCGCGGCGCTGGCGAGCTCGTCGTGCTCGAACTCGAGCAGCGCGCTCTCGGACGCGTCGTCGTCGAGACTCCACCGGGAGCGGCCGAGGGTTTCCCCCACGTCTACGGACCGCTCCCGCTCGCCGCCGTGCGACGCGCGCTGCCGATGCCGGAATCGGCCGCTGGACACGAGCTGCCGCGCGAGCTCTTGGCCGACGCCGCGCACGAGGCCCGCGAGCTCGAGGCGCTGCTCGCGTCGCGGCGCTGGTACGAGCACCCCGAAGGCCCGCGCTTCTGTGAGACGCACCGCGACGAGGCTCGCACGCTGGGGCTGTGGCTCTTCAGTCACGGCTGCCATGCCGCGTTCCACCGCGTGCGCAACGGGGACGAGCTGTGGATTGCCCAGCGCGGTCGCGTGGTCCTGCACCAGATCGACGCGCAGGGAACACATTCGGCGACCGTGCTCGGCCTCGACGCAAGCGCGGGCGAGCAGGCCGTGCTCTCAATTCCACGCGACACATGGCAAGCCGCCGAGCTCGTCCCGGGCGAGCCCTTCGCCACGGGCGCCAACGTCTGCGCGCCGCCCTTCGAGTTCACCCGCTGGGAGCTCGCCGACGCCGCCGATCTCGGCGCGCGCTGGCCGCAGCACCGCGGCCTGATCGAGCGCCTCGCCTCGCGCTGAGACCGGCGTCCCTCGCGCCCGGCCGCCGCGGGCCCGAGTTCGTCACGGCGTGCGCCGGAGCTCGCTGCTAAGCTGTCGCGGGCGATGAAGTCCGACACTTCCGCGTTGCAGCGCGCATGGCTCGGGCCGCTCGCAGTCGCGCTCGTCGCGCTCGCGATGGCGGCATGGACGTGGCGTCAGTGGGCCGATCCGATCGTGGACTTCGGTGGCGAAGCCTACGTCGCGTGGCGCATCTCGCAGGGCGATGTGCTGTACCGGGATCTCGCGTACTTCACGGGTCCGCTCGCGCCCTACCTGCACGGTACGGCGATGAAGGCCTTCAGCACGAGCCTGACGACGATGGCGGTCGTCAACTTCGTGTTGCTCGCCGCGACGCTCTCGATCCTGTGGCTGCTGGCGAGGCGCATGTCGGATGCGTTCGCCGCGACCTGCGCGTGCATCGTGTTCACGATCCTGTGCGCGTTCGGCCTCCACAAGGGCGGTGGGAACTACAACTTCATCTGGCCGTACTCGCAGGAAATGCCGCTCGGATTCCTGCTCTCGCTCGCGACGCTCGCTTTGCTCGTGCGCTGGGTCGCAGCCCCCTCGCGCTCGCGCGCGACGCTGCTCGGAGCGTTCTACGGGCTCGTGTTCCTCACCAAGCTCGAGTTCACCGTCGCGGTCGGCGGCGCGCTGCTCCTCGGCTTGCTCTCGTCGCGCGCCGAGGGACGCGTGCGCCTCCAGCATCTTGCCTGCACGCTTTGCGCGGCGCTCGTGCCCATCGCGCTCGCGTGGGGACTCTTGTGCATCGAGCTCCCTGCGCGCGGCGCGCTGCAGGGCGTGCTCGGCGCGTGGATGCACGCGTTCGACTCGCGCACTTCGGACTTCCCGCTCTACCGCTACTCGATGGGCCTCGAGCCCCTGGGCTTTCACCTCGGCCGGATCGCGCTGTGGGGCGCGGGCGGCTGCGCGCTGGTCGCGCTCGTGAGCTGGCTGGCCGTGCGCAAGGGAGCCGTCCTCGCGGCGAGTGTCGCGGTCGCGGTCGTCGGATCCCTGTTCGCGACCCTGCCATGGAACGACGCGCTGTATCCGCTCTCGTTCCTCGCGCTGGTCGCATTGGGCCAGACGTGGCGGGCGCGCGCACGCTCGCCCGAGTCCGCCTTGCGCACCGCGTGGTGCGGATTCGCCCTGCTGCTCCTGCTGCGCATGGCCTTCCACGCCCGTGTCGAGTTCTATGGCTTCGCGCTCGCGGCGCCGGCGCTCGTCCTGCTGGTCGTCGCCCTCGTCGGCTGGCTTCCCGCGCGCTTCCCCGAGGCGCGGTCGGCCCTGCTCGCAGCCGCCCTGCCGCTCGTGATCGCGCTCGTCCTCGGTCACCTCTTTCCGATGGCCGTCGCACGGCGCAACAACACGGTGGAGTTGCTGCGCGGCGAGGATCGCATGCTGACCAGCCCGCGCGCGACGTTCCTGCAGGAGGCGATCGACCTCGCCGCCGAGCGTTGCCCCGAGACTGGCTCGCTGCTGGTCCTCCCGGAGGGCGCGCTGATCAACTACGGCGCCCGGCGGCGCGCCCCGACCTCGTTCTTCAACTACATGCCGCCCGAAGTGGCGATGTTCGGCGAGGAACCGATGCTCGACGCCCTCAAGGCCTCACCGCCGGACGTGATCGTGCTCGTCCACCGCGAGACCAGCGAGTACGGGGTGCCGTTCTTTGGCAAGGACTACGGGAGCCGTCTCTACGCGTGGGTGCGCGAGCGCTATCGTCCCGTGAAGCTGTGGAGTCTCGATCCGAAGGAGCGGCCGTTCGAGCCGGGTACGCGGCACGCGATCGCGCTGCTGGAGCCGCGCAAGTGAGAGGCGGGGGCGCCCCGCGCCGTCTCTGGCTCCTTGGCGGCCTCGCGCTGGTGCTCGCGTTCGCGTGGTCGAGCTTCGTGCGCATCCACTTCGCGCTGCGTGACCCGGGCTTTCGCTCCGGCGGAGCGTCGGCGCTGCTGCGCACCGACCCGGCCTTCCTCTACTACGTCACGGAGCGCATCGCGAACGCCGACGGGCTCGTCCCGGCCGACCTGCGGGCGGACCCGCGCGTCGAGTGGCCCGAGACCACGGACCTCGCCGCGATCGAGACGCTGGGCCAGGAGTTCGTGATCGCGTGGAGCTGGAATGCGCTCGGCCGTCCGATGCCGCTGCATCGCTTCGCCGTGTGGATCATGGGCCTGTGGACGTCGCTCGTCGTGCTCGGCGTCTTCGGCGCGGCGTGGGAGCTGTCGCGGCGCGTCGAGTGGGCCGCGGCCGCGGTGCTCTTGTGGGCGACCATGGCCGGCGACTTCCGCACGCTCGGTTTCGTGCTGATTCGCGAGGATTTTGCCTTCCCGTGGCTTGCCGCGCACCTGTGGTTCGCGCTGCGCGCGGCCCGCACGCACGCGACACGCGACTTCGCGCTCGCGGCGCTCGCGCTCGTCGCGGCCGCGGCGTTCTGGCACGCCTCGCTGTTCGTGTTGCTGATCGAGAGCACGGCGATCCTCACTTGGTTCCTGCGCAGCGGCGAGAACCCCTTCGTGACGCGGCGAGCGTGGCTCGTGCCGCTGCTCGCGACCGCCCTGTCGCTCCTCGTGCCCGTGCTGCGCGCCAAGCAGTTCGCGCTGTCGCTGCCGATGCTCACGACATGGGCGCTCGTCTGGGCCGGCTGGGTCGCGCGCGACGCACGCCGCAGCCGCGTGCACGTCGCGCTGCACGCACTCGGCGCGCTCGCCCTGCTCGTCGTGACCTCGAAGCTCGCGGCTCAGGCACTGGGCGGCGGGGGCGACGACTACAGCCACGTGTTCCAGCTATTGCTGGCCAAGCTCGCGCACTTGGGCACGCTGCCCGCCGATCCACGCGCGCTCGACTTCGGCGTGCGCCTCCTGTGGCAGGGCCCGTTCCGCACGGCCGAGCTGGGCACGCTGCTGCAAGGCACTCTCGCGGGCTTCCTCGCGCTCTTGGGCGCGCTCGCGCTCGCGTGGTCGACCTGGCGCACAGGCTCGGGACGCTCGAGCCTCGCGGTTTCCGTGCTGTTCGCGCTCGGCTGCGCGGTAGCGAGCTGGCTCGTCGAGCGCACCGCGCCGCTCTTCGGTCTCGCCTCCGCGATCCTCGCCGCCAGCGTGCTCGCCCAACTGCGCTCGGCTCGCGTCGCCGCGCTGCTCGCCGGTCTCGCGGTGGTCGCACACGGCGCGCATCAGGTTTACCTGCCCGCGAACTACCCGATCGCGTGGTACCAGCTGCCGCCGAGCGCAGCCGAGAACTCCCACGTGCTGCGCTTCGTCGCGGCGAACGTCCCGGCCGGCGAGGCCGTGGCCGCGGACCACTCGACCTCCGCGGCCGTGCTCGCCTTCACGGGCCGTCCGATCGTCAACCAGCCCAAGTACGAGACGCGCCGCAGCCGCGAGCTCATCCGCGAGTTCTGTGCGGCGATCTACGAGGGCAGCCCCGACGAGCTCGCCACCTACCTGCACACGAAGCGCTGCCGCTGGCTACTCGTGAACCGCGCCTTCGTCGGCGGCAACGCCACCGACCTCGGCGGCATCATGCCCGCCGACCTGCCGCGCCTGCAGGGCCGGGCGATCCTCGCCCTGATGAGCGAGAACCCCGCCGAGTACCGCCGCGTCGGCCCCCTCGAGCTCGTCTACGAGGCCCCGCGCGACGTCGGTGGCCGCGCCTACCGCCTCTACCGCCTCGCTGGCGAGGCACCGCGCTAGGTGCGCGTCCGAAGGGCGATCTCGGGCCTTGGCAGGGCTGGTAAGAGGGTTGGAGGGGTGAACCGGGTGTCCAGCGGAGAAGGAGGGGGCACTTGGATGGTGTCCGCTCCGACTCCTGAAATCCGAAGGACACTGTCCATGAAGCTCCTGATCGCTCGCCTCGCCTCCACCATCGGCTCGAACCTCGGCCTCGTCGCCGCGCTCGCGCTGCCCTCCGCCGCGCTGTGCCTGCAGCCCGACAGCCTCGACACCTCGGTTGCCTGCGGCGGCGCCCAGACGAGCGTGCCGCAGAAGATGTTCTCGCTCCTGGGGCTCGGCAACTGCTCGCAGAACTGCGGGGTCGGGTCGACGGGCAACTACCGCGTGCAGTAGGGCAACCTGACGCAGCTGAACCTCAACACCGCGGGCATGTCGACGCACGCGTGACACGGCTCGCGCGTGCGGAGCTTCAACGGCGCCACGCTGATGTGGGACGGCCAGATGCAGCTCTCCTACGCTCGCACGTGGCTCGAGAGCCAGACCGCCGGCACCGTGCTGCAGGTCTGGCGCTACCTCGTCAACGGCGACCTGCGGATCATGTCGACCAACGGTCCGACGCCCTGCGGCGTCCCGGGCTGCGTCAGCTCGGTGCAGAGCCTGATGCGCATGACGGGCTACATCGACTACGCGTTCGGGCGCTCGACGCACACGTGGTCGCGCGCTTGGATGCTGCACCACGGCTGCGACGCGATCGACCACGTCGCTGGCTACCCGCGCGCCGGCACCTTCCACCCCGGCCAGTCCTACACCTTCGTCGGCCCCGCCGCGGGCTTCGTCCCCGGCGCCGGCATGACGCTCGAGAGCGGCACGACGACCTCGGAGAGCCTGCGTCGCTGGGATGCGACCGTGCTGCCGGCGCGCTGCGGCTTGGAGGAGCCGGTCATGAACGCGACCATCAATTCGCTCAACATGAGCTGCATGTGCGCGGCTGGTCCCACCAACTACTACGAGGCTCAACTGACCGTGTTCGGCGCCTTCGGCGCGAGCGTGACGCCCTTCCCCGGCAGCGATCCCTTCCACTCCTTACCCATCGGCCAGTGGGCCAACCCCGCGGTGTTCCCCGGCGTCGAGGAAGTGCGCTGGAACAGCAATGAGGGGAGCTTCGTCGAGTGCACCGGAGTCGGCCGCAGCGAGCCCTACTTCGGCGTCACGACGGCTGGCGGATACCAAGCCTTCTCGTTCAACGTCTCGACACCCTCGATGCCGCTGTCGCCGGTGTTCGTCGACCAGTGCAACTCGGTCACGCTTCCGGCCGGTACCGCGACGCGCAACCGCACCTTCCGGAGCGACCACATGCTCAACCTCAACTTCTAGGCTCGCGGGGCCCGCCACAGCCCGCGCTTTAGCCGTTCTCCGCGAGGTGGACGGCCGGAGTGCTTTCCTGCAGGCACGTAGGCCGCTACAAGCTCTGCCCATGAAGCTCGCTCTCGCGCTCGTTCCCTCGCTCGCGCTCCTCAGCGGTTGCTGGCGCGAGCCGGCCGCACCGCTCGCACCGGCACCGGCGCGAGCCGTGGAGGAGCAGCAGTCCAAGCCCCAAGCGACGGCGCCGGCGCGCGTGCAGCTGGGCATCGACGTGCTGCTCGAGCAGGACAGCCCTTGGGCCCAGCGCCTCGCGGGCAAGAAGCTCGGACTGGTGACGAATCCGTCCGGCGTCGATGGCGAGCTCGTGCCGACGGCGGACCGGCTCGCGGCCGACGAGCGCCTCGACCTCGTGCAGCTCTATGGGCCCGAGCACGGCATTCGCGGCGACGTGGCGGCCGGAGACTCGGTCGGCGACGAGCGCGATGCGGTCAGCGGCCTGCCGGTGCAGAGCCTGTACGGCTCGCGCAAGGCGCCGACGGCCGACTCGCTCGCGACGCTCGACGCGCTCGTGTTCGACATTCAGGACATCGGCTCGCGCACCTACACCTACGTGTCCACGCTCGGCGAGGTGATGAAGGCCTGCGCCGCGACGAACAAGCCGCTCGTGGTGCTCGATCGCCCCAACCCGATCGGCGGCGTGCACTTTGAGGGTGGCATGGTCGAGGAACTCTTCAAGAGCTTCATCGGCTGGGGACCGCTGCCCGTGACGCACGGGATGACGATCGGCGAGGTCGCGCGCTTCTACAACGCGGAGCTGAGCATCGGCTGCGAGCTCGAGGTCGTGCCGATGCGCGGCTGGGAGCGCGCGATGACGTGGGACAACACGGGACTCGTGTGGACGACCACCTCGCCGCATGTTCCGCGCTTCTCGGCCGCGCTGCTGTACACGACGACGGGCATGGTCGATAGCGCCAGCAAGAACCTGAGCAACGGCGTCGGCACGACCATGCCGTTCGAGTTGATCGCGGCGGAGTGGGTCGATGGGCACACGCTGGCGCGCGAGCTGGGCCGGCACGCGCTCCCCGGCGTGCGCTTCCAGCCGCTGGCCTGCAAGCCGTTCTACGGCGGACACAAGGACAAGCACCTGCGCGGCGTGCGACTCGTGGTCGATGCGCCGGGCGACTACAGGCCGCTGCGCACGGCGGTCGCGATCCTCGTCACGCTGCGCCAGCTGTACCCCGACAAGTTCGAGTTCGCGGACGAGACTTCGATCGGCAAGCACTGGGGCTCGACGCGCCTGCTCGAGCAGCTCCGGGGCGGCGCGACGGTGGCCGAGATCGAGGCCGAGTGGAGCGCTTCGCTGACGAGCTTCGCGGCGGCGCGGGCAAGGGCGCTGCTCTACTGAGCGACGGCCGCGCTCACTTCATGCGCTCGACGAGGTCGCCGAGCAGCTGATCGCAGCGGAGCAGCGTGCGCGCGGTCGAGAATCCGCCCTTGCGCGGACCGGACTTGAAGCGCTGGCTGACGCGATTGCGGCGGTCGAGCGACGCGAACCAGTCGCCGTGGGCTGGGTCGGGGAAGTGAGCGAAGGTGTAGTCGGCGACTTGCTCGAAGCGCTCGAGCCAGCGCATCGACTGCGTGGCGGCGTAGGCGGAGAGCGTCGCCAGCAGCGCGGCGCTGTGGACCCAGGCGAGCTTGCGGCTCCACTCGATCTGCACGGGCGAGAAGCCGTCGCGATCGAGGTACAAGTACAGGCCACCGTCGTCGCCGTCCCAGCCGAAATCGAGGGCACTCTCCATCGCGGAGAGAGCTACGTCGACGCCACGCTGGTCTCCGCTCGAGGCGGCGCGCTCGAACATCTGCCGTGCGGCGACGAGCCAGCGACCCGGGCACACGAGGCGACCCTCGGGGCCGGAGATCACGCTGCCATCGACGGCGACGTTCTCGAGCACGAGGTCGAACTCGGGGCGCATGTGCAGAGCGAGGCGCGAGCGCCAGAAGCGCTCGTGGTCGGCGACGTAGCCCGGAGACGCGAGCTCGTAGGAGTCGAGCGCGTCAAAAGCGAGGGTGAGCGTGTCGAGCGAGCTGGTCGGAATCGCGGCGGGGAGGCGCTCGGCATCGACCACCTGCGAGGCGCGAGCGACGGACAGCGCGGTCTCCAACGCCTTGCGGGCGACCTCGAGATCCTCGGCGGTGCCGCTGGCGCGAGCCCACTCTGCCAGCGCGTTGGCGGTGAACAGGTCGTTGCGCGGGCTGGAGGCGATCGCAGCGCCGCGACCGTCGCGGGTGAGCACCGCGAACATGCGTCCGTCCGCGCGACGGGCCGGGCCGGTCAGCAGGTGCACCCCCGACCGGGCGGCGCTGATCCACTCAGGGCGGCGCTCGACCTCCGACACGAGGCGCGACCAGAACCACAGCGCCTGAGCCTGCAGGCCGATGTGCTTCTTGTCGTCGAAGCGCGTGCCGTCGAGGTCGAGGTGGTCGTGGTAGCCGCCATGCTCGCGATCGACGCCATGGCGCTCCCAGAACGGAAGCAGGCTGTCGAACAGCTCCGCGCGCACGCGGTCGCGCCAGCCCTGCAGGGCGGTGCGCAGCGCGGTGCGGCTGGTCACGGTGCACTCCCGGAGGCCCCGAGTGCGGCTGCGTCGGCGTACAAGCGCACGTCGGGATGTCCGCGCAGGAAGGTCGCGGGAATCTCGGGGCCCGGGGCGCGAGTCAAGATGCGCTCCACGATCTCTCGCTTGCCGACCCCGAAGGCGAGCAGGCGGATGCGCCGGGCGGCGAGAATCGTGGCCACGCCCATCGAGATCGCGCGCTCGGGGACGTGCTCGACGCCGGCGAACTCCCCCGCCGCGTCCGCACGGGTCGTGGGCGCGAGCGCGACCACGCGCGTGCGGCTGTCGCGGGCGGAGCCGGGCTCGTTGAAGCCGATGTGCCCGTTGCGACCGAGACCGAGGATCTGGAGGTCGATGCCGCCGGTGTCCGCGATCAGGCGCTCGTACTCGCAGCAGTGGGCCTCCCACTGGCTCGGGGCGACGTCGCTCGACGGGATGTGGCACTGCTCCGGTCGCATCCCGATGGCGTCGAAGAGCTGCTCGCGCATGTAACGGCGGTACGAGCGCGGGTGGCCGGAGCGGAGCCCGAGGTACTCGTCGAGGTTGAACGCCGTGACGCTGGAGAAGTCGAGCCGCTCCTCACGATGCAGGCGACCGAGCTCGGCGTAGATGCCGAGCGGCGAGCGGCCCGTCGCGAGCCCGAGCACGACTCCGCGGCCGGCGGCGCGGCGTGCGCGCACGAGCTCCGCAATCTCCCGAGCCACGGCGCGAGCGGCCTCCTCAGGCGAGCACTCGAGTTGGGGAATTGACGGCGGCGCGATGGTCATCATGGCCTCGGTGGGGCGTAGGATACCGTTCGCGCGCGAGTCCTCCATCGACCTTGCGCTACGGGCGATTCGAATCCCGCTCGCCTGCTCGCACGTCCCCCAGTGAGTTCACCATGGGCTTCTACTATCGACGTTCGGTCAATTTCGGCGCCTTCCGAGTCAACTTGGGTTCGCGCGGGCTCGGCTATTCCGTAGGCGGGCGCGGCTTCCGGGTCGGCCGGAGCGCCTCCGGTCGCGGCTACACCACCTTCTCGATCCCTGGCACCGGCATCGGCTATCGACAGGGTTGCGGCCTGTTGCTTGCGACCCTCGCCCCCCTCGGCCTCGCCGGCGCACTCAAGGAGTTCCTCGCATGAACCTCGTCTGGAAACGCACCCTGCGCACCCCGAGCTCGGAGCGCTTCCTCGCCACGCGCGAAGGCCGCGACCTCGCCGCGGTCGACCTCCATCACCTCGCCGACGGAACCGTCGCCGGCACGGTGATCGTTCTGGAGGAATCGCGGCTCTCGGAGAACGACATCCCGAACCTGCTGCGTTCGCTCGACGAGGACTTGCTGCCGGGCGTCGACGCTCGCGAGGGCTCGCTCACCTACACCGTCGTGATCGGCCGCGTGCTGGGCAACTGGGAGTCGGTTCCCGAGACTAAGTGACGCGCTTGGCGCGCTGCACGAGCCAGACGCCGAGCAGGACGGTCGGTCCGGCGACGAGCTGGGGGATCGTGAAGGACTCGTCGAGAAACAGGAACGAGACGGCGAGCGTCACGAAGGGCTGCAGGTACTGGAACGCGCTCGAGCGCTCGGGCCCGAGCTCGGCGACCACGTCGGCGAAGAGCCACATGGCCAGCGCGCTGGCGCAGGCCGAGAGGAACGTGATCGCGAGCAGCGAGCGCAAGCTGGGGTCCGCCTGCCACGTGCCCGAAAAGAGCGCCGCGGCGAGCGTGGGCACGGCGGCGACGGCGAGAGCGAAGGCGGCGACGCGCAGGCCGCCGTTGCGGCGCACGACGTCGATGGCGAGCAACGTGTAGGCGCCCCAAGTCAGGGTAGAGAGCAGCATCAGGCCGTCGCCGAGACCCGCGTTCGCGAGCTCGGCGGGTCGCACGGCGGTCAGCCCGAGGACGCCCAGAGTGGCGATGGCGATGCCGAGCCAGCCCGAGGGCTTCATGCGCTGGCCGAGGAACACGCGCGACCCGACCGCGACCACCACCGGGATGAAGGCGATGATCCAGCCGGCGCGCAGCGTGCTCGTCGACTGCATCGCGAAGGTCTGGATCAGGAAGTGCGCGCTGATCACGAGGCCGAGCAGGAAGCAGCGCGTCCGGTCCCCGCGCTCCGGCAAGAGCGGGCCGCCGCGCGCGCGCAGCAGCGCGAAAAGTAGCAGGGACGCCACAGCGTTGCGCACCCAGACGACTCCGAGCGGGGTCGCCGACTCGAGCGCGACGCGGATCGCGAGAAAGGACGAGCCCCAGATCGCGACGGTGGCGAGGGCCTTGAGGACAGCGGCGGACAAGGGGCGAGGAGTCTAGTCCGTGCGCACCCCGCACGCCTCAGCCGAGACCGAGCACCTTCTTGTAGAACGCGGCGATGCGACGCGCGTCGCCCGTGAAGAGCACGTTCTCGTTGATCCATGCGGGCGCGCGCTTGGCCTCGACCATGCGCTCGAGCTGCGCCTTCATGTGCGACCAATAGACGTCGTCGCCGTGGTTGCCGAAGAACACCACCGGGCCGCGCTCGACCATGCCGAGCTTCATGTCGGTCAGCGTGAGGCCGACTTCCTCGAGCGTGCCGAGGCCGCCGACGCAGAACACGACGAAGCTGGCGATGTCGAACCAGCGCTGTCGGTTGTGACGGTTGCGGTCCTGAAAGCACTGGTAGAAGTGCGCGACCTTGTTGGTCGACTGGTCGATGGTCTCGATGTAGTTCGCGCCGACGAGCAGACCCTGCTCGAGCGCGCTGTCGGTCGCCTGCTGCATCGCGCCGGGGCCGCCGCCGGTGAGAATCGCGATCTGGCCGCCGAAGAGCTGCTTCACCTGAGCGAGGAACTCCCGCAGGCCCTTCTCGTCGCTCTCGAACAGCTTCTCGGCCGAGCCGTAGACGGCGAGCACGAGCGAGTTCTTGAAGCGCTGGATCTCGGAAGGCTCGACAAAGTAGCCGCGCAGGCCGCGGAAGGCGTGCAGCGCGAGGTGGCGACGGTCGTCGTTGCACCACACGACACGCGCACCGAGCGCCTCGTAATCGGCGAGGCGCACGTGGTCGTTGGCCGAGAGGAACTGGCCGTGCTCGAAGGACGCGCACCGGAAGACGAGCGTGCCGACGCGGCCCGTGAGCACGGCGTTGCAGATCGCCACGTGCTCGATGAGGTTCGGGAAATACTCGACCAGCAGCGTGGCGCGCTTGCCCTCGGGCAGCTGCGCGAGCATGCGCGTCGCGAACTGGCCCGAGTCGCGGCCTACGTGCGAGTAATCGAGCGTGGTGCGCAGGCTGGCGGGGCTGCGGGCGCTCGAGGTCGGACGCGTCGAGACGAGCTCGGGCAGGCGACCAGCGACGAGCGCGGCGAAGCTCTCGACGGCCACCAGCGGACGGTTCTGGTAACTGCGCTCGCCCGCGTTGGGCATGTGCTGCGCGTAGTACGCGGAGACCTGCTCGTAGCTGGGAAGGGCCTCTTCGACCGCCATGGAGGCGGGCACGATGCCGGTCTCCCCGACCTTGGGCGCCGCGAACGTGCGCGGCGCGCTGCTGCGCTCGTCCGCGGCGTAGATGCGCGCCTTGACGAACGGGTTGACGATCTGCCGGTCCGAGCTGTTGGACAGCTCGAGGAACACGCGCGTGCCGCGCGTCGACACCGGGTCGAGGACGATCGCGTTGAGGTGGCGTCCAAGCGCGCCGGCGTCGGGATCGATCACGACGTAGTGCTTGTGGAGGAACATCGAGCACGACGTGATCACGCCGTGGCCGGCGGGAATGACCAGATTCTCGATCGGCTTGGGCACCTGCAGACGGTTGAGGATGCTCTTGCCGTCGTCCTGCGTGAGGATCGCGAGCGCATCTTGCTGCGTGAGCTCGCGTGCGAGCACGTAGCGCAGTTTGTGCGTGCGAATCGTGAACGCGCCCTCGGAGTCGATCGAGAAGCCGCTGGGCAGCTGGAACTCGTTGCGCTCGAGCGACTCGTAGATCTGCTCCGGGGTGAGCTGGTTCTCCTCGCGCACGAGCACGAGACGGCCGAGCTTGATGCCGGGCACGATCAGCCTGTGGAGGAAACGATCGAGACCATACTCGCGCACGTTGGCCGAGAGCGTGGCTGCGAGCATCGCGCGTCCATTCTCGAACGTGATCGGCCCGATCGGCTGAACGTCGATGCCGAGTCGTGCGATGCGGCTGCGAGCCGCGAACGCCACGCGGCGGGGGTCACCGCCCGCGCGCTCGCGGAACTCGCGCCCGAGCCGGAACTCGATCTCTACCGTGACGGGCGCTCCGTGTTCGACCTGCACCTTGCGGACGACTCCATCCGGGGTCTCAGGAGTCTCGTAGCGGACAGCGTGAGAAGACGATGCGTTGTTCATGAGACATAGCGCGGCGTGTGCGCTCGCGCAGGCTAGCTAAATCGAGTCGAGACCCCACGCGAAGAGCGGCAGCGGGAGCTCGCTCAGCGTGAGGCCCGTGGCTCGGGCGACAGGATCGATGCCGTGTCGGCGGGCGCGGGCCGGGAACAGCAGGCCCAGCAGCTCCTCCGCGGAAAGCTCGACCGAGCCCGAGGGTCCGGTCAGGGACACGACCGCGACCGGACCGCCGTCGACGGAGATCGAGGCTTCAGGACCGGCGAGCTCGGCGAGCAGTGCGGCTGCACCTTCGGGCTGAAGCAGCTTGCCCATGGCGAGCACGCCCTCGCTCCAGTTCGCGCCGAGACCGCGCAGGCGCTCGTGGAGGCCGCTGGCTGTCGCCGGCGTGATGAGAAACGTGGCGCCGCCCTCACCGCGCGCGCGCGCGCGCCGCATGTGCTCACGCACGAGCGCGAGGACGTCGCGTTCGGAGCCGGACCACTCGTGGATCGTGCGGGCGAAGTCCTTGCCGCGCCCGAGGCACGACTAGGCGACGACATCGCGCTCGCGCTGGAGCACGAGCGTCTCCATGCCGGGAGCCGCCAGCAACGCCGCGGTCTCCGCCGGCGAGCGTTCGACGCGCTCGCGCTGCAGCGTGTAGAGCCGGTGAATCGCGCCGCGGTCATCAGGAGCGGCCGCGCGCAGGCCGGCCGAGCCGGGCAAGCGTGCCTCGTGAGCCGGCTCGAAGGAGAAGTCGACTTCGGCACCGATCGGGCTCCAGCCGCGCTCCTCGTAGAAGCGCGCGTCGTCGGCCCACAGAATCGCGAGCACGCAGCCCTCGGCGGCAAGCTCCTCCTCCGCCCGCCTCAGCAACGCGCTGGCGAGGCCACGGCCACGCGCCTCGGGGGCGGTGCAGACGGAACCGATCAGGCCGACGCGCACGGAGCGCGCCCCGCAGGCAAAGTCGCGCACGAGCAGCGCGCAGGCGCTGACGACGCGGCCGGCCTCTTCCGTCGCCAGCACGCGGCCCGAGAAGCGCTCGTCGAAGCACAGGGGATATTCCGGCGCAATTGGAGCGCCATCGCGCATCACGCGCTCCATCAGCGCCAGCGCCCGACCCAGTTGTTCCCGGGATGCGAGGCTCATGCGGCCGCTCCGTCGCTGCCGATGCGTGCTGCGCGCCACGCCTCGAGCAACGCTTCCTTGAGCTCGAGCGCCTGTGCGAGCGTAGTGCGCGCGTCCTCCACGGCGGCGGGAAGTCCCTCGGCGCCGAGCCGCGGATCGCTCGCCCGCTCGAGCGAGCGAGTGCGCGAGTCGAGGTCTTCGAGCAACGACTCGAAGGCCGCGTTGGGCCCGCTCGACGGCCGCGCGGAGCCCTGCGCTGCGGCGGACGCCGCAGCGGCGCTCTGAACCGGGTTCATGCCGGGGAGGGGAATGGCCATGGCGCTAGCGGAGGAAGTTCAGGAGCGAATTCTGCATCAGACGCGCACTGGTGGCCTGCGCAAGCTGGAGCGTCTGCTCGGCGCGGTTCATCTCCATCACGGCCGTGGCGAAGTCGACGTCCTCGACGCCCGACAGCAGCCCGCGTACCTGCGTCATCTCCGCGTCGTAGGCCTCCTCGAGCCCGCCCGCGCGCTGCGACAGCGAGCCGAGCTCCCCCGTGGCGACGAGCATGTTTTCGTGATTGCGATCGAGCTCTTCGAGCCACATGTCGAGCCGCTCGCGCTGAGAGGTCGAGTCGAGACCGTCGGCGTTTTCGAGGTCCGCGACGATGCCCTGCAGCACGTCGAACACGTTCACGGTGCCTCCGAAGGTGACGAGCTCCGTGCCGGCGCGGTGCAGCGAGCGCGTGTCGAGATGCAGCACCGTGCCGCTCGCGGGATCGGCGAGCTGGAGATCGGACTCGGACAGCGTCAGCGCCGTCCAGCTCGATCCGTCGAGCGAGATCGAGGCGGAGCCACCGAGGCTGGCGGTGAAGCTCGAGCCATCCCAGACCGAGAAGTCGAGTTGTACTTCCGCGCCATGCTCGTCGCGCACGACGACCGGTCCCCCGCTGACGGGAAGCGCCACGAGCGCACCGTTCCCGAGCTGCGCGGTGCGCGCTGTCCCGTCGACGACCAACGCCCGGGCGCCGATGATGGTGTCCGATGCCGATGCGCCGAGAGTGACGCCGCCCGCGAGACCGCTCGCGGTCGTAGCGTCATGCCGAACCTGCACGCGCACGTAGCCGGAGCCCTGGTCCGCGGTCGTGCCCGAAGCGAGCCCCGTAAGCCCGGAAAACTGCGTGCCGTTGCGCTGCTTGGCCGCAAAGATCTCGTCGCCGGGCAAGGTGGTCGCGAGGCGCGAGTCGATGCCGACGAGCACTTCCTGCGCCTCCTCGTTGCCGCGATAGCGCACGCCGCCCGCGCCCTGCGCGAACGGGCTCGTGTCGGTGGCCGTGCCCGCGAAAAGGTAGCGATTGCCCGCGCGCGCGTTACCGATCTCGAGCAAGCGATCGCGGATCAGACGGATCGAGCCCGCGAGCAGCTTGCGGTCATCAGCGGAGGCCGTGCCGTTCATGCCCTGCAACAGCGAAGCGCGCGCTTCCGCGAGCAAGCCGCCAGCGTCCTGCAGCAGGCTGGACGCCGTATCGAGCATCACCTTTGCGCCTTCGACGGCAGTGGTGCTGCGCTCGGCCGCAGCGATCTGGCGCCGGAAGGCGAGCGCCTGCGAGGCGCCGATCGGGTCGTCCGAGGGGCGCACGATGCGCTTGCCCGAAGAGATCTGCTCCTGCGATCGCACGAGCGCGCTGAAGTTCGCGAGCAGACCGCGCTGGATCTGGGTGAAGGTCGCCTGCTGGGTGGGTCGGATGCTCATGGGAAGTCCCGCTAGAGGATGTTCATCAGCTCCGTGGTGAGCTCACTCACGACGCGCAGGTACTGCGCGGCGGCATTGTAGGACTGCTCCTGCTCGATCATGCGCACGAGCTCCTCGTCGGTGTTGACGCCCGAGACTTGGTCACGGCGAGCCTCTAGACCGTCGAGCAGGAACTGCTCCGCCTCGCGAGCGCTCTGCGCCGCGTCGATCTCGAGCGCCACGCCGCTCACGATGCCGGACAGGTTCTCGTCGAGAGACTGCGCACCAAGGCCATCGAGGCCCTCGCTCTCGATCTCGAGGAGGCGGAGCACGTTGCCGCCGTCGCCGGGCGCCCCCGTGAGCGACGCGGCGAACAGCCCCGGATCGCGCATGAGTTCGTGGCGGACGGCGATGTCCTGCGCCGTCGAGCCGGTGAACATCGAGTTGAGGCCGAGCGCGACCAGCACGTCGGACGTGTCAGCGTCCGCCACGACGTCGAGCTGGAATGCGTCTCGCCCGCTGGCCGACACGTCGCCGAACGCGAAGGCAACCTTGACCCCATCCTTGACATCGAGGTCGTCGCCCGGGGTGTATCCCGGACCGACGTCGAGCTCGGCCACGCGCATTCCGCTCTCGTCGAGCACCTGAATGCGCAGGCCCTGCGTCGTCCCGATCGTGCCGTCCATGTTGGCACGGAACGTCCAGCGCGCAGCCTGCGAGCCGGCGTAGCTGCCGCTGATCTTCGGCGCGACGTCATGGTCCGAGCCAGTGACCATGGTGCCGCCGCCCCAGCCGAGCGCGGCGAGACCGCTTCCGCCGGAGATCTGGAATGACTGGGAGGCCCCCTTGCCAGCGGACTGCAGCACGAGCGCGCCGTCTTGCGCATTCGCGACGAGACCCGAAGCCTGGAAGCTAGGGTCCGCGCGCAGCGCGGCGGCGAGCTCGTCGGCCGTCGCGGCCCCGATATTGGCGAAGCCTGAGCCGGAGAGCGTGACCGTGAAGGGACCGTTTGCCCCGACGAAGTCGAGCGTGTCGCCCACCGCGAGCGCGAATGGCTCGCGCGCGGTCGAAGCGGATGCTCGGCCGCCGCCGAAGCTGCCGAGCGTGTCCGGGGCAGCGTCGAGTCGCGGGCTGAAGTCGAAGCCGAATCCGGCGTCCGCAACGAGCTGCAGGCGACCGCTCGCGTCGACGTTGGCCGACAGGTTGGGGACCGCGCCGAGCGCATCGACGAGATCGCCGACGGTCGAACGACTCGCGTCGATGTCGATGCGGTGCTTCGACATCGCGCCACTGGTGCGGTCGACGATGTTGACGTACAGCGAACCGGACCGCACGTCGAAGGGCAGGCCGGCGCGCGCCAGCAGCTCATCCTTGCGATCGCCGTCGGAGTCGGAGTCCGCGATCACGTTGTCGCCAACGAGCACCGAGAACGAGCCCGAGCGCGGGATGCCGGTCGAGTGGACGCGGTTCGACTCGAGCGCGAGATTGCGCGCAAAGTCGTCGAGCTTGCCGGCGACGCCGTCGAGGTAGCCCGTCTGCAGCCCGAGCAGGCCGCCAAGGCGCCCGCCGAGCGAGTTGATGGCCTCGCCGTCGATCGAGAGCATGACGTTGCCGCTCGCGGGGTCGCCACCGAGCTCGAGCTGCTCGACCGAGGTCGGGCTCACGAGGATGCGGCCACCGACGAGCACGCGCACGGCGCCGCGCGAGTCCTCGACCGCGCGCACGTCGACGAACTGCGACAACTCCTTGACGAGCTGGTCACGGCGGTCGCGCAGGTCGTTCGCGATCGACGTACCGAGCTCGCTGCCGGTGATCTGGCGATTGAGGTCGCCGACGCGCTGGGCGAGCGCGTTGACCTCTTCGACGCTGGATTCCATCTGCAGGAATACGTTGCGCTGCAGTGATTGAGCGTTGCCGGCCGCCTGATTGAGCGCCGCGGCGAGGCCGACGGAGGACTGCACCGCGCCGGTACGCAGCACCGGATCCTCGGGCGCCGTCTGGAGCGAGGCGAACGACTGAAACAGCTTCTTGAAGAGCGCGGGCATGCCGCTCTCACTCGTGCCGCCGAGGAAGCTCTCGACGGTGGAGATCGTCTCGAGGCGCGCGTCGATGCGGCCGAGCGAGGACACCTGCGAGGAGATGCGGCCGTGCAGGATCGAGTCCACGGTGCGCGTGATCGTGTCGGCGCTGATACCCGTGCCCTGCACGAGCCCGCGCAGGCGGATCGGCGAGGACGACGAGACCTGCAGCGATTGCCGGGAGTAGCCCGGAGTGTTCGCGTTCGAGAGGTTGTGCCCGATCGTCTCGAGGTTCGCCTGCGCGGCGAGCAGCGACTTGAGGCCGATGTTGAGTCCCAGCGTCGACATCGCTCAGCCCTCCGCATCCACGAGCACACCGCCCTCGGCGAGCACGGCGCTGTTGCCGCTCTCGACCAGCACGGCTTGCAGCACCTCGGATGTCACTCGCTGGTGAAGTCGCGCCACGAGACCGTTGCGCCGGCTCTGGCGGGTGACGTTGCCCACGGTCGCGGCGAGCTCCTCGCGCTGACGCGCGAGCCGGCGGCCCTCGTCGCCGACGCGCTGGACGATGCTGCCGAGCGTCAGGGTGGCAGCGGGCAGGCCCCATGCCACGGCGAGCGCCGACAGCAGCTCGTTGCGTCGCTCCGTGCGGCGCGCCTGCGCCATGATCTCAGCGTCGAGCGTCGAGGTCGCCGCGACGATGCGGGCGGACTCGTGCGAGCGCAGCGCCTCGCCCTGCGCCTCGAGCGCGGCGAGCACGCGCGATTGCGCGCCGATTTCCTCCTGCACGTGTGCCTCGAGCTGGCGCAGGAGCGTCATCACTTGGTTCATTGGACTTCCTCCGACTGCTTACCCTGAATCGAGAAGCGGATCGACTGCGCCAGATCGAGCGCGCCCGTGTCCGCCAGTGACTTGCCGACATGCTGGTCGAGCCAGCCCTCGTAGACGTCCGAGCCCGAACCGCTGCCGAAGAAACCGCCCTCGAGCCCGCGGCGCATCTCGCGCACCATCATCGTGGCGAGCAGCTCCTCGAACATCTTGGCGGCCTTGGCGGGATCGCCGGAGCCCGAAGCCACGCGCGCACGCTCGAGCTCCGCGCCCTGCGCGCTCGCCACCGCGTCGCTTGCGCGCGCGGCCATGTCTCCTTGGATCGGTTGCATCGCGCTGCTCACATCCGGCGCACTTCAGCGAGCAAGAGCCCCGCCTGGTTCATCGCCTCGAGGATCTGGATCAGGTCGCGCGGCGTCGTGCCGAGCACGTTGAGCACCTCGACCACCTCGTCGAGCGTGACCGCGCCGGGCACCTTCACGAGCCCGTTGTTGCCTTCCTGCACTTTGAGGTCCGTACGCGGGTTGGTCTGCGTCGTGCCGCCGGACAGCGGGCCTGGCTGGCTGGTCTCGGGCGACTCCGCGATCGTGACCGTGAGGCCGCCGAGCGCGATCGCTCCAGCGCGCAGGCGCACGCCGTCGCCCATCACGATCGCGCCGGTGCGCTCGTTGACGACTACGAACGGCTGCTGGCTGGGCTCGACTTCGAGGCGCAGCACGGACTCGAGATATGCGACGTGGGCGGCCCTCGGCAGGTCCGCGGGCACGCGCAGCTTGATCGTGCGCCCGTCGGTCGCGGCTTCCGCGGCCTTGGGGTAGATGGTGTTGACCGCCTCGGTGATGCGCACGAGGTTCGAGTAGGACGACTGCGCCGCGCGCAGGTCGAGGTAGATGAGACCGTGTTCGCTCACGAGCTCGCTGGCGAGCGCACGCTCGACCTTGCCGCCGCTGGTGATCATGCCGACCGTGACCTGGTTCTTCTGCACGGACGCGGACGCGCCCTGAGCCATGAAGCCGCCCACGTTCACGGGGCCGCCCGCAGTGGCCCATACCTTGCCGGTGACGTCGCGCAGCTCGGTGAAGAGCAGCACGCCGCCCTGCAGGCTCTTGGCGTCGCCGAGCGTCGAGACGCGCACGTCGATGCGCCGGCCCGGCTGCACGCCCGGGAGCAGCGTCGCCTCGACGGACACGATCGCGACGTTCTTGGGCGTGAGCTGCTGCGCGTCGATGCGGATGTTGTTGGCGAGCAGCACGTTCTCGAGCAGCTGGCGCGTCATGTTGACCGAGTCGCCGCTGCCGCCGAGACCGCTCACCACGCCGATGCCAGTGATCAGGTTCTCTTCCTGCCCGCGCACGTCGACGAGCGTCTCGACCGTGGCCGTGATCGAGCGGCCAGCGGCGCCGCGGCCGGGAACTGGCGTGAAACGCGGGGCGACCTCGTAGGTCGCCGTCGAGCGCGTGTTGGGCTGCGCCGGGGCCTCGACGCCGGACGGCACGAGACCGACGCCGACACCCTGCGCGACGAGCGAGCCGGCGAGGCACAGCGGAGCGAAGAACTGGAGGACTTGCATGGGCGAGCAGGCTCCGATCAAAAGGGCCACAGCCATGAGAAGATGTCGTGGATCCACTTGCCGAGGCCCCGACGGTTGGTCGAGTCCGTCAGCGGGCCGGAGCCCTTGTAGAGGACCGTGGCGTTGGCCACGAGCTCGCTCGCAACCGTGTTGGCGGCTGTGATGTCGTAGCGCCGCACGATGCCGCTGAACTCGATCAGCTTGGTCTCGCCGTCGATCTTGATCTCGCGCCGGCCGCTGACGACCAGGTTGCCGTTGGGCAGCGTGTCGATCACGATCGCAGCGAGGCGCGCGGTGAACGCGCCCGACTTCTCGTACTTGGCCTGACCGACGAAACCATCGGTCGAGTCCGCGTCAACCACCGTCGGCAGTTGCGAGAACATCTCGGGCTTCAGGTCGAACAGATTGATCTTGTAGTTCAGGTTGGTCGCCTTCGAGAGGTCCGACGCTTCCTGATTGCGCACGTTCTGCGACTCGGCGATCAGCACGGTCACGATGTCGCCCTTGTGCATGGCGATCTTGGCACTGATAGGCGAGCCCGGGCTGCGGTCGGGATCGTAGGTGGAGCCGGGACGTCCCTGCGCGAGCGCGGGAGCCGCGAGCGCGAGCAGGACGAGCGAAGCGATGAGGTTCTTCATGGTGTCCGTTCTCAGCCGTTCTGCTGGAGGTCGATCAGCGCGAGGTCGCGCGAGACCACGGTCGCGTTGAGCGAGCGTTGCGAGCTCAACAGCGTGACCTTGATGCGCTCGCCGGGATGGGCGTCCTGCTCGGCGATCGCTGGCATGCGCGCGTGAACTGCGCCGCGGCGGACTTCGACGAAGAGCGTGTCGCCGCGCTTGACGATCACCGAGCGCAGCACGTCCGACTCGCGCAGCGCGTGGCCCGCCGCGAGGCTGCGACGCGCGGTCGAGCCCATGGCGAGCCCGGCCGCGAGCGTCACCTCGCCCGGAGCGCCACTGCCGAGCACGCGCTTGCGCTCGAGCATCTCGAGCGTGATCGTCTCGCCTGCCGCGACGTCGCGGCGCAGCACGTTGGCCTCTTCCCACACGGACAGGCGCCAGTTGGTCCATACCGTGCGATAGAGCTGGCCGTCGACGCTGATGCGGACGGCGAGGTTCATGGGACCAGCGCGCAGCGCGGAGTCTCCAGCGACCGCGCGCACCTCGACCGGCGCGTTGCCGGCGGGCACCTCGAGGTCGGCGAGGGTCGTGTTGAGCGCGAGCTCGTGCTCGACGCCCTTCAGCGCGCGCGCCATCTCGGCTCGCGCGGCAGCCTCGATCGAGGCCGCTGCGACGCGCTCGACTTGGGGCGTGACGCGGCAGGCGAGCGCACCCTTCAGGTCGATCGCGATGCCGGGGACAAGGCGCGCGATGTCGGCGGAGACGCGCGGCGCCGGGAGCGTGCGCGAGTAGCCGGGAGCAGGCGCATAGCCGAGCTTCAGCGAGCGTACACGCTCGACCTCGACGGCGTCGTCGCCTTCGACGGTCGCGACCTGCGCGAGCGAGATCTCCGTGCCGCGCACGGTGGCCTCGGGAGCCAGCGTGACCTTGACGCCACCGACGAGAAGGAGTGCGAGGAACATGCGGCGTGCCTCAGCGGATCATGTTGTTGACTTGCTGGAGCATCTCGTCCGACACCTTGATCGCGCGGCTGTTGATCTCGTAGTTGCGCTGCGCGAGGATCAGCCCGACGAGCTCGTCGACGACCTGCACATTCGAACGCTCGAGGTAGCCCTGCTTGATCAGGCCCGTGCCGTCCTGCCCGGCGGTGGCCTGAGCGGCCTGGCCGGAGCTCGCGGATTCCGAGTACAGGTTGCCACCCTGCGCCTTGAGGCCCGCGGGGTTGGGAAAGCGGAACATCGAGATGTTCGTGATCTGCTCGGGCAGGCCCGACTCGCTGCGCATCACGCTGATCGAGCCGTCCTCGCCGATGATCACCTCGAGGGCGTCGGGCGGGATTTGCACGGGCGGATCGAGCGGGTAGCCCTCGGCGTTGACCAGCGTGCCGGAGCCGTCCTGGCGGAAGCTGCCGTCGCGCGTGTAGCGGTACTCGCCATTGCCGATGCGTACGCGGAAGAAGCCCGCGCCGGTGATCGCCATGTCGAGCTTGTTGCCCGTCGGCGCGATCTCCCCCTGGCGGAACGCCTTGACCGAGCCCGCGACTTCCGAGCCGCTGCCGAACTGCAGGCCGGTGGGCTTCATCTGCTGCGCCGACGTGGGCGCGCCCGGATCACGCACGGTCTCGTAGAGCATCTCGCGGAACGCGAGCTCGTTCTTCTTGAAGCCGGTCGTGTTCACGTTCGCGATGTTGTTCGCGATCGTGTCGACCTGCATCTGCTGCACCTTCATGCCGGAGGCGGCGGTCATCAGCGCTCGGATCATGGTGTCGGTCTCCCTTGGTGGATCTCGCGCGCGTCAGCGCGGGTTGGTCAATCGGCGGTAGGACTGCTCGATGCTTCCCATCACGCGCGTGCCCATCTCGAAGCGCCGCTGCACCGCGATCATCGCGACGAGCTCGTCGACGGCGGAGACGTTGGCCTGCTCGATATGTCCCTGACGGACCTCGGCCTCGCTCGGGCGAGGCGCGAGCTGCGCCGGGGCCTCGAAGAAGCCGCCGCGGCGCGAGACGAGCTGGCTCGGGCGATCGAAGTCGGCGATGCGCAACTGGCCGACCTCGGTGTCGCCCTGACGAACCGTGCCGGAGGCATCGACGGTGACGGCTGCGCCGGTGGGATCGATCGTGCCGCGCGCACCTTCCCACGCGACCGGCAGGCCTTCCTGCGTCTGCAGCACGCCCTTGTCATCGACGAGGAAGCGCCCGTCGCGCGTGTACAGCTCGCCCTGCGCGCCCTCGACGGTGAAGAAGCCGCGCCCGTGGAGCGCGAGGTCGTAGGTGTTGCCGCTCGCCTGCAGCGTGCCCTGCGAGAAGTCGGTCTCGCGGCGCGAGACGGTGCGGCGCTCGACGCGGTTGCCGAGCACCTGATCGAAGGAATGCGCCACGTCCGCGGAGCGCTTGAAGCCGGGAGCGCTCAAGTTCGCGAGGTTTGCGGCGATCATCTCCATGCGCTTCTCGGCGGAGCCGAGCGCCTGGACGCTGTGAGTGAGTCCGTCGGTCACGGGTGCACGCGGTGCAAGCTGAGTGCCAAGCACGAAGGACCGTTCCACGCGCCGCAGAGCGGGTTGCACTGCCACGAAGCCCGGGAGGTTCCTTCCATGCCGGAAGCCCTTTCGGGCATTTCCCTCAAGACCCTTAGCTCGCGCGGTCGGCCCACCGGGGAGCCGCGCCGGCCTGCCACGGAGCCCCCATCCGCGTGCCCGGGGACCGACGTGGCGTCCCCGGTGCGGGAATGCCCCGCCCCAAGGCGGCGCGGCCGGAGCGGGCGGCCGTCGAGAGCCCCCCACCCCGGCCGCGCCGGTCGCCAGAGACCGCGCTAGGCCCGACGGTGCGGCACCTTGCCCTTGCGCTCGCCGCGCTTGTGGTCAACGGCGTGCTCGGCTGCGCGGCGCAGCTTGGTCACGGCCGAGTTGACGGCCTTCTCGAAGTCACTGGAGGTGGCCTCGACGCGCAGCACGCCGAGCTTGCCGCAGCTGGCAACGCACTCGCAGCGCTGGTCGACGCCGCCCTTGGTGCCGTTGCTGTCGTCGATCAGCACCTGCACCGACACGACGCAGCTTTCGATATCGCACAGCGTCGCCAAGCTCGGCGCGCAGGTCTTGGTCGATGGAGGCGTGCGGGGAACGGAGGGTGACTCGCATCGCGGATTCCGCTCGAGCTGTCCTGAGCCACGGGAATCCCTGCATTCTGGAGCGGCCACGCAAGAAGTTGATGCGGGCAACTTCGTAGGAGCCCCATGGGCAGCGCGGCGTCGCCCGCTGGGTCGGACGGCGCCGCGCCTCGTTGTTGCCGCAGGGAATGTGACCTGCAAACCCGCACCTGCACTAGAGCAGGTTCACGAGCTCCGCGAGGACCTCGTCGGTCGTCGTGATCACGCGCGCGTTGGCTTGGAAGCCGCGCTGGGCCTCGATCAGGCGCACGAATTCCTCGGCGACCGAGACGTTCGAGCCCTCGAGTGCGCCGCCCGTCACCTGCCCGGCCTTGCCCTGCGCGCCCTTGGACACGGTGCGCACGCCGGAGTTGGGCGTCTCGGACCACAGGTTGTCGCCGACCTCGCGCAGACCATTGTCGTTGACGAAGGTCGCTACGCCGAGCTCGCCGAGCACCTGGATCTGGCCGTTGGTGTAGAAGCCTTGGATGTCGCCGTCGGAGTTGACGGAGATGTTCGAGAGCTCGCCGACTCCGTAGCCGTCCTGCTGGTCGGCGAACACGCTCGCCGCCTGGCCGAACTGCGTGACGCCGTCGAACAGGCCGGGCGTGCCGAAGTCGACCGTCACCGTCTGCGCGCTCTGGCCGGGGAACTGCACCTGGAAGCTCGAGCTCGCGGGCAGCGAGGCGATCGAACCGTTGGAGTTGAAGCGCAGGCCCGTCACGAGGCCCGAGACCGTGCCGTCGCCGGAGCTCGGGACGACGTTCCACGAGCCGTCGTCCTGACGCTCGAACGTCAGCGTCACGGTGTGCGAGCTTCCGGCCGAGTCGAACACTTCGATCGAGGTGGTCGCGCGGTCCGGGCCGGTGCCGGCGGTGGTCGTGATCAGCGCATGCTGCGGCCAGTCGGTGCGGCCCGCGCCGCTCTGGTCGCGCAGAGTGAGCGATAGGTTGGACGGACCCGTCGTGTCCGCCGTCATCGAGATCTGGCCGGTCGAGGCGTTGAAGGCCGGCGTCGCGCTGGGGAAGGCGTTGTCGATGAAGGTCATCAGGTCCCCCACCGTCGTGCCATCGTTGCCCGCGCCGTAGACGAACGAGGCCAGCACGCTGGAGCCGTCGGCGTCGACGCCCGCGATCTCGATCACGTCGCCGTTCTGGTAATCGACGAGGTTCGAGGGCAGCGCGTTCAGGTCGGTGCCCGTCGTCGCGACGCTCTCCGTGCCGTTCACTTGGTTGAGCGAGAGGCCGAGCAGCGACGCGAGGTCCTGCCCGCTCGTACCCGAGGCGAGCTTGAGCGTGCGCGCCGCGCCCGTGCGGTCGGTCGTCAGCTGCACCGCGCCGCCATTGTCGCTGGCAGTCACGCCGCTCGTCTGGGCGTTGATCGCATCGGCGATGTCTTGGGCCGTGTACGGATTCGCCTGTCCGGTGAGGGACACGACCTGCGGAGCGCCGCCGTCGACGATCACTTCCATCGTCCACGTCTCGCCGACGGGGATCTGGAACGCGTTGCCATTCACGCTGCCGTTGAGCGACGCCGCCGTGCCCTGCTTCACGACCGACGAGGTCGAGAGCACCTGCGCGAGCGGGCCGGTCACGGTCGCGGGCAGGTTGCCGGCGAAGCTGATCGCGCCTGTCTGGCTCGGCGGGTAGAGCGAAGTCGTGTCGAGGTCGATGGGCTGGCCATTGGTGCCGAGCACGCGGAACCCCGTGCGCTGGTCGACGAGCCGGCTGGTGGCATCGAGGCCGAAGGTGCCGACGCGCGTGTAGAGCGTGCTCGACCCGTCCGAGACCATGAAGTGACCACGACCGTTGAGCGCGAGGTCGAACGTGCGGCCCGTGTTGGCGAGCGCGCCCTGGTTGAAGTCGCGGCCGATGTCGGAGAGCTGAACCCCGAGGCCCATCTGCATCGGATTGCGCCCGCCGAGCGAGCCCGACGGCAGCGACGCGTAACGCAGCGTCTGGCTGAACTGGTCACTGAACACAGCGCGCGCCGACTTGTAGCCGGGCGTGTTTGCGTTCGAGAGGTTGTTGCCGATGACCGAGATCCAGTTCTCGTGAGCCTGAAGGCCAGAGAGGGCGGCGAAGAGGGCGCTGGGCATGGTGAGTGGCTAGGGGTGTGGAAGCGTGGTCGGGCGGTGACGGCGGGGGACGCGATCAGGCGGCGGGAGCGGGGGGAATGCCGATCTCGAGGATGTTGCCGAGCGGCACGTTCTTGCCGCCGATCTGCAGCTGCGCGATGCCGTCCTCGATGCGGACGGCGTCGACCTTGCCCCACGTCTCGACCTCGGTCTCGGGGTCGACGTAGCGCACGTCCTTGCCGATCAGCGCGCTGGAGCTCGTCAGCTGCTCGAGCACCGCGTTGGACTGCTGCAGGACCGCGAGACCGACGATGTTGTCGTTGAGCTCGCTCATCTCCTCGAGCGACTGGAACTGGGCGAGCTGCGCGAGCATCTCCTCGTTCTTGGTGGGCTCCATCGGGTCCTGGTTCTTCATCTGCGTGACGAGGAGCGACATGAACGCGTCCTTGCCGAGCGCGGACTGCGAGGCGCCGGAGAGCGAGAGCGGGTCTTGCGAGCTGATGCCGGGGATCTGCATGGGTTTTCCTGCTGTTTTTCAGGCGTAGGTGTCCACGCCATCGGAGCTTGGCGTACGACGCTGGAGCGCGGCGACAAGGGCACGCGGAAGCGGCGCGTCGGCGGGACGGGAACGCCCCGCGGCGCCCGAAAAGGAAGATTCTTCGCGCCCGTCGCGCGCGGAGAGGTCGAGCTGCAGCGAGACCTCGCCGCCGCCGAGGCCAGCGCGCTCGAGGGCGGCGCGCAGCTCCGGGAGCGAGCGCTCGAGTGCCTCGAGTGTCGAGCGCTTCGACACGCGCAGCTCAGCGTGGGCCGCCTCGCCGCGCACGGCGACCTTGATCGAGATGCGCCCGAGCTCGCGCGGCTCGAGTTGGATCAGCGCCTCGCGCATCCCCGGCTGCAGGTGCACGCGGATCTGGCGCAGCATGGCCGCCGCCTTCTCCGCGCTCACGGGCGCTCCCTTGGACTGGGCTTCCTTGGCCACGGCGCTCTCGAGCGCCGTCTCGCTCGCACGCTGAGGAGCTTCGCGCCCCGCGAGCGGCGCGAGCGCGCCCTCGACCGTGGCCGACGCCTTGGCGCCTTCCGCGGCGCGCGCGAGCTCGGGCTTCGAGGTTGCGACCGGGGCGGCGACGTCGTCGCCTTGCAGCGCGAGTCCCTCGGGCGCGAGCTCGAGGCCGAGCTCGCCCGCCGCGAAGGGCAGGGCGAGCAGGGGTGCGGCGAGCGTGGTCACGCCGCTGGTGGACTTGGCCGTGGCGTTCTCGACGAGCGCCGTCGCTGCGACGCCCGGAGCGCTTTTGACGGTGACCGGCTCGACCTTCGTGGCCGTCGTGGCCGTACCGCTCGAGCTCGCGCCGCGCGTCGATCCCGCCCGTTGCTGCTCCGCCGGGCGCTCGGACGCTCGCGCACGCTCGCGCACGGGCTGTTCGTCGCGCGACTCTGCGCCGCGCGACGATTTGGCCGACCGGTCCAGCTTCTGGGCTTTGGCCGACTCCGCGCCGCGCTCGCTGCGCAGGCGCTCGTGACGCTCGGCGCTGCGCTCGCGCCGGTCGTTTCGGCGCTGCTCGAGAGCCTCGCTAAAGCGCTCGCCATCGCCCTCCGGCCGGACCGCATCGGGCGTCGAGCGGCCCTCGATCGCACCGCGATCTGCCATCGTGACGCGGAAGTTCAGGGATTCCATCGCGTTGGGAGGGAGCAACCGTAGTGCCAAGTGCCCGAGCCCGGTCCTGAGGCCCGTGCGGGGCGCCGCGCGAGTCGCCGCCTGAAAATTCGTCCCTGCGCGGTCGAAGTGTGCGGGAAAGGTCTGCCGGACTGCCCGCCGGCGACATGTGGAAAGGCCCTGTGCACTCGGGTGTGGAACCACACGGGTCGTCGCTGCGTCGAGTAAACTCGAGATTCTCGTCCGGGGGCACGTCGGAAGCGCCCCACGGCACCGCGCGTCCGGCCCTCCGGATGCCGACCGGAAGGTCGCGCGGCCGTTTCGACTAGAGGTTCACTTCCATGCGCATCAATGCTCGTCTCGCGCTCGCTGCCCTCCTCCTCGCTCCCGCCACGCAGGCCCAGCACGCCCAGACCTCTCCGGTCGCCGTGCACCCCGCGAGCGCCACCCAAGTGTGGGTCTGTAACCGCGACAACGACTCGGTGTCGGTGATCGACGCTCAGAACGGCATCGCCACGCACGAGATCGACGTGGGCGTGCGCCCGCGCGCGTTGGCCTTCAGCGTCGATGGCTCGCGCGTCTTCGTCGCCAACCAGCGCGGCAACATCCCGCGCATGGCCAACTCCGCCACTGGCTTCGGAGTTGCCTCGATCCGCGGCTCGGTGAGCGTGATCGACACGGCCACGAAGAACGTGGTCACGACGCTGACGCAGGTCGGCACCGAGCCCTGCGGCCTCGCAGTGGCCCCCAACGGCCGCTACTTCGCCGTGACCGCCCTGCGCTCGGGCACGGTCAAGCTGTTCCGCACGTCGAACCTCAGCCTCGCCACCGAGCACGAGTACCTGTGGGACCTCAACCACATCCCGTTCCCCAAGACCATCGCCGACGTCGACAGCGACCGGGACGGCATAGCGGACCTGAGCGAACCGCGCGCGGTCACGATCCGCGGCGACAGCTCGCGCCTGTACGTCACGCACAGCCGCTCGCCGTGGGTCTCGGTGCTCGACGTCACGCTCGACGCGAACGGCGACCCGACGGGCATCGCGCTCACGGACAAGATCAGCGTCGACGACTACCCGTTCGACCCGTTCTTCAACCCCGTGCCGCAGCAGGTGGTGAAGAGCCAGGGCCAGCCGCGCTTCCTCGACGACGTCGCGCTCTCGCCGGACGGCTCGCGCGCGCTCGTGCCGCACGTGCTGCACAACATCAACCACGACGTGAACTTCACGTTCCCCGCGTGGTTCCCCGGGGAGTACGCCAACCGCGTGTATCCGGCGCTGACGGTCATCGACGCCGCCGCCGGCAGCTACGGCGCCGCGGGCGACCAGTCGCGCCGCCTGCACAACGAGCTGCAGGATCCGATCTTCCCGGCCGAGTTCGGCACCTTCGGCAAGGGAGCGAACACGAGCGTCGGTCGCGCCACGATCGGCGGCATGGGTGAGCCCGTCACGGGCGGTACGCTGCAATTCGTCGTGCGGGGCATGGCTCCCGGCCAGAGCGCCTTCGTCTACCTCGGCACCGAAGCCAACATCCCCCACGGTGCGCTCGGCACGCAGCTCGTCCAGGCGCGACGCACGTTTCCGGTGCCGCCGAGCGGCATCGTGAGCATCCCGGTCCCGCTCGTCGCCAAGCTCAAGAACACGGTCACTGTCGCGCAGGCGGTGTTCTTCACCGGCGGACAGGCGACGCAGTTCTCCAACGGCGTGCGCTTCCGCATCGGCCAAGCTGGCACGGGCATGAACAAGCTCGGCCACCGCGCTGGACACCCCGGCAAGGTCGCATTCAACGCGGCCGGCGACCGCGCGCTGATGTTGAACCGCGGCTCGGAGGATCTGTTCCTCTACGACGTCAGCGGCTCGGACCTGCGCCTCGCCAACGTCTTCCCGCCGCGCGTCAACTTCGTCGAGCGCGCGGCGCTGGACATGACCACGCCGCTCGGCGACCTGCCCCACGGCATGGCGATCGTGCCCGACGCCTCGACCGCCAACGACGACGCGCTCGTATACGTGATGAACGAGCTCACGCGCACGCTGTCGGTGCTGCGCGTCGACTGGGCCGCGCGCTCGATCACGCAGGAACGCGCGCAGGTCCCGACGCTGCTCGGACCCGACCAGCACACGCCCTCGCAGGTCCTCGGCGAGGAGATCTTCGAGGATGCCTCGCGCGCCCAGACGACCGGCACCCCCGGCGAGATCGGCGGCTGGAACAACTCCTGCGCCTCGTGCCACTTCGAGGGCGGCGAGGACGGCAACGTCTGGCAGCGCAAGGAAGGCCCGCGCAGCACCATGCCGACCTACGGCGGCTCGCTCGGCACCGGCCTGCTGCTGTGGAAGGGCGTACGCCTCAACCTCGGCGAGACCGGTCCGATGTTCGGCGGCGAGAACGGCGGCCACGGCATCTTCTCGGATGTCGAGCAGCAGGCTCTGATCGACGCCCACAACAACACGTCGGTGCCGCTCAGCCCGCACCTCGATCCTGTCACGGGGCAGCTCTCGCCGCTCGCCGAGTTCGGCCGCGACCTGTTCTTCGGCGAGAACAACACGGGCCTCAACCCGAACTTCCGGCATGCGGGCTGCTTCGTGTGCCACCCGATGACCGACCCGTCGTCGGGCTCCCTGCGCGCCTTCACGGCGGACTTCCTCGACCCGCTGCTCACCGACGGCGACAACCTCGGCTCGCTCGACCCGACCTGCTTCTCGCTGCAGTCCAACCTCGTCGCGCTCAACGTGCGCAACATCAACAGCGGCGTGAACATCGACTTCAACAACGACGGTGTACCCGACCAGGACCGCAACTCGGACGGCTACGTCGATGTCGAGACGTACACGCCGATGAACCGCGACCGCAACGAGCCGTTCCAGCGCGATGACCCCAACAGCTACCCCTGCCTGATCAACCCCAACGATCCGGCGAGCCCGCGGAAGACCTTCCAGCGCGACCAGCGCTCGTTCTCCATCCCGACCAAGCTCGGCGTCTTCTCGACCGGCCCGTACTTCCACGACCACGTGGCCTACTCGCTGCGCACGATTCTCGACCCCGAGGCTCAGGCGTTGAGTCCGGTCTACGGCAGCCCGGCCTTCTCCGGCACCGCCTTCCCGGGCATGAACAAGTTCTTCAACGAGTTCCACGACATCCGCGGCCACGAGCAGTTCCACGTCGGCGCCTCCAAGGTGCAGGTCAACCTCTCGAGCACCAACGTCGGCGCCGACATCGAGGCGCTGCTCGCCTTCATCGAGAGCCTGTGAGACGTCGTGGGCGCCTCGCGCGCCCGAGACCTTGAAAGCGGGGCCGCACGCCGATTTCCGATGAGAAATCGCGGGCAGCCCCGCTGACCGTTTCAGGCCCACTGCGGCGCGCGCTGAACCGATTCGCAGGAGTCGGGGCACACTGGGGTCACGACACGTGATCCATTCCTCCAGAGCGCCATCGACGAAGCCCCCTGAGGCGCGCCGAGGGCGGCATGACGATCGGCTCAGCGCTCGTGCACAAGGGCCGCGTCATCGGGCGCGGCCACAACATGCACGTGCAGCTGGGGGGTCCGTTGCTGCACGGCGAGATGAGCGCGTTCAGGAATGCCGATCGCCAGCCGACGCACACGTATCGCGAGTGCGTGCTCCACACGACCCCGTCCCCGTGCCCGATGTGCAGCGGCACTTCGCCGCTCTTCAAGATCCTGCGCATCATCATCGCCGAGAACGTCGACTTCTTCGGCGCAGAGCGGTGGCTCGCGCGCGAAGGCGCGTGGCTGAGCATCGTCCTGCATGCCAAGTGCATCGAACTGATGGCACGCTTCGTCCACAAGCGACCGGACCCAAGGAACGAGGACCTCGGCGTCTGAACCGGCCCAGTCCTTTGCGGGCAAAGTCTCGCGGACGAGCCCGCGCATGAGGTTTCGAACGAGCGACTAGCGTTCGCGGACCTCGGCGCGGCCGTCGGGGTGTCCGATCACCAGTACGTGGGCAAGGCCGACGAACAGGCCGCTCTCGACGACGCCGGGGATGGCGTCGATGGCGCGCTCGAGCGCCACCGGATCGACTATGCCGTCGGAGAAACGGCAGTCGAGGATCTCGTTGTGGTTGTCGGTCAGGTAGTGGCCGCCGTCCTTGGCCGTGCGCAGGCGAGGCTCGCAGCCAAGGCGAGCGAGGGCGCGCTCGACCACCGGTCGGGCGAAGGGCGCGACTTCGACTGGCAGCGCAAAGGTGGTGCCGAGGCGCGGCACGACCTTCTCCGGGCCGACCACGATCACCGCGCGGCGCGAGATCGCCGCCACGACTTTCTCGCGCAGGAGCGCCCCGCCGCCGCCCTTCACCATGGAGAACTGCGGGTCGATCTCGTCGGCCCCGTCGATCGTCAGGTCGATCGCGGTCACCTCGTCGAGGGTGGCGAGCGGGATGCCGAGCTCGCGCGCCTTGCGCTCGGTGTCGAGCGAGGTCGGGACGCCGCGCACGCGCAGGCCTTCGGTGTGGATGCGCTCGCCTAGCGCCAGCAGGGTGAAATGGACGGTCGAGCCCGTGCCGAGACCGAGCGTCATGCCGGTCTGAACGAACTCCGCTGCCCGGCGGCCGGCGATTTCCTTCGAGGAGGGGGGCATGGGGCGTTCCAGAGGGGTCTGCGGGCCGGTCGAGGCGGTGGCCGAGGATCGTAGGCGCGGCTGCGCACCGGGGCCACTTCCCCGCCGGGACAGGCCAGAGGTAGACTTCCTTTATTGAGATTCAATCTCAACAAGCCGAAAGAAAAGCCGACGTGACTTCGCTCGACCTGCTCTCGCCCGGCGCCCGCGCCCGCCTCGTCTCGATCGGCGGGGAGCGCGCCTTCCGCTGCCGCCTGATGGAGCTCGGCCTCCTGCCCGGAACCCCGGTGCGCCTCGTGCGCAAGGCGGACCTCGGAGGCGTGCTCGAGCTCGAAGTGCGCGGCTGCCGCCTGACCGTGCGCCACGGCGAGGCGCGCTCCCTCGCGGTCGTTCCGCTCGAAGGCTGACGGAGCGTCCCGAGGCCCCGTGAGCACCCTGCCCACCACTCCGGCGGGCCGTGTGGCGCGCATCGCGCTCGCCGGCAACCCCAACACGGGCAAGACCACGCTCTTCAACCGCCTGACTGGCCTGTCGGCCAAGGTCGGCAACTACCCGGGGGTCACGGTCGAGAGCGAGAGCGGCACCCTGCGTCTCCCCGAGGCCGGCGCGGTCGAGCTCGCCGACGTGCCGGGCACCTACTCGCTCACCGCGCGCAGCGCCGAAGAGCAGCTCGCTATCGCCGCCATCTGCGGCCTGCCGCCGGTCGAGCGTCCCGACCTCGTGCTGCTCGTGGTCGACGCCACGCAGCTCACGCGCAACCTGTACCTCGCGCTGCAGGTGATGGAGACCGGCGTGCCGGTGGTCGTCGCGCTCAACATGTGGGACATGCTCCCCCGGATCGGCCTCGAGATCGATGCCGCGGCGCTCGCGCACGAGCTCGGAGTGCCGGTGGTGCCGATCTCGGCCCAGCACGGGCAGGGCATCGAGCCGCTGCGCGCGGCGCTCGCTCGCGCGCTCGCGGAGCCCGCGAGCGCACAGCCCGGCCCGCGCTGGGCGCCGGATTCCCCGCAGCTGCGTGCGGACATCGCAAGCGTCGCGAGCGCGCTGCCCGCGGCCTGGAATGTCGAGGACCCCCGCCGTCGCGACGCTCTGGCACTGTGGGCGCTGCTGTCGCTCGACGAGAAGGACGAGCTCGCCGGCGCGCCGCAGGCACTGCGCGACGTCGTGCTCGCACGACGCGGGGCGGCGACTTCCGCGGGACGCGAGCTCGACGCCGAGATCATCCGTGGTCGCTACGAGTGGATCGACGGGCGCGCGCCACGCTTCCTGCGCCAGCGCGCGCAGGTGACGACGAGCCGCACGGACAAGGTCGATCGCGTGCTGCTGCATCCGGTGTTCGGGTTCAGCATATTCCTGCTGGCGATGGGCCTCGTGTTCCAGTCGCTCTTCAGCTGGGCGGATCCCGCGATCGGCGCCGTCGAGAGCGTTGTTGGCTGGTTCAAGGAGCTCGTCGTCGCGCGTCTCCCCGAAGGTCTCGTCGCGGACTTCATCGGTGACGCGCTGATCGAAGGCGTCGGCAGCGTGGTCGTGTTCCTGCCGCAAATCGTGCTCCTGTTCCTGTTCATCGGTCTGATGGAGGACTCGGGCTACATGGCGCGCGTGGCGTTCCTGATGGATCGCCTGATGAAGGCCATCGGCCTGCACGGGCGCGCATTCGTGCCGATGATGTCGGGCTTCGCCTGCGCAGTGCCGGCGATCCTCGCCACGCGCACCATGGAGCGCCAGCGCGACCGCATGCTCACCATGCTGGTCGTGCCGCTGATGACGTGCTCGGCGCGCCTGCCCGTTTACTCGCTCTTGATCGCCGCGCTCTTCCCGCCCGGCGAACTGTTCGGCTTCGTGCCGGTGCAGGGCCTGCTGATGGTCGGCATGTACCTCTTCAGCACCGTGGTCGCGCTGGCCGTGGCCGCCGTGCTCGGGCGCACCCTGTTCAAGGGGCCGAGCGTGCCGCTCTTGCTCGAGATGCCGCCGTACCGCATGCCGGACTTGCGCAGCCTCGCCGCCATGGTGTGGCGCAAGAGTCGCGTGTTCCTGACCGAAGCGGGCACGGTGATCCTCGCCTGCACAGTCATGATGTGGGGTCTCTTGTCGTTCCCGCACGACGCGGAGAGCGAGGCGCGCTTCGATGCCCGCGCGAGCGAGCTCGCGCTGTCAGGCGCGGACGAAGCGGCCCTGACAGCGCTCGACAACGAGCGTGCCGCCGCCGCTCTCGAGCACAGCCTCGGCGGCCGCCTCGGTCGCGCGATCGAACCCGCGATCGAGCCACTCGGCTTCGACTGGAAGATCGGTGTCGGCCTGCTCGGCGCCTTCGCCGCCCGCGAGGTTTTCGTCAGCACCATGGGCGTCGTGTACGGCATGGGCGGCGACGTCGACGACCAGACGACCGGCCTGCGCCAGCGCATCCAGCAGGAAGCGCGCGCGGACGGCGCGCCGGTCTACACGCCGATCGTCGGACTCGCGCTGATGGTGTTCTTCGCGCTCGCGTGCCAGTGCATGAGCACGATCGCGGTCGTGAAGCGCGAGACGCGCAGCTGGCGCTGGCCCGTGTTCCTCTTCGTCTACACGGGTGCGCTGGCGTGGCTGTGCGCCTTCGCGGTGTACCAGGGCGGTCTCGCGCTCGGCCTCGGCTGAGCTCCGCGCTCGCGACCGTTGCGCTGCGACGCGCGCTGGCGTCGAATCGTGGGGCCATGGCACGCGCCCTCCCCCGCGACACGCTGGCTCGATCACTCTGGCTCGCGTCGATCCCGTCGCCGCTCGGCCTGCTCGAGGCCGCGGCATGCGAGGACGGTGTGTGCGAGCTCTCGTTCCCGCGTGAGCGCGCGCGCGAGGCGGAGCTCGACGCGCTGTGCAAGCTCCTCGGAGCGAACATCGCTCACGGCTCGCACCGACATCTGGAGCAGCTCGCCGACGAGCTCGAGCGCTACTTCGCCGGGAAACTAAGGCGCTTTCACGTGCTGCTGCACGCGCCCGGCACGCCCTTCGAGCGCCGCGTCTGGGATGCGCTGCTCCAGATCCCCTACGGAACAACGTGGAGCTACGGCCAGCAGGCCACTGCGATGGGACGACCGGGCGCTGCACGCGCCGTGGGCGCCGCCAACGGTCGCAACCGCATCGCGGTTCTGATCCCCTGCCACCGCGTGATCGGCGCGAGCGGCAGACTCGTCGGCTACGCGGCGGGCGTGGAGCGCAAGCGCTTCCTGCTCGAGCTCGAGCGAGCACGTTGACCGCGCGAGCGGCTCAGGCGATCTCGAAGATGGCGCGCGCCTTGGCGATCTCGACGCGCAGCAGGGGCGCGAGCGTATCGAGCGAGTCCTGCGGCAGCTCGAGCCAGGTGAATGCGCTCTCCTGCACATCGTAGGGAACGGTCTCGCCGGGACGGTCACCGATGTGGAAGCGACAGGTCGTCGCCTCCGCCAGATGCCCGACGCTCGCGAACGCGGGATCGCCGTGGCTGCGGCGCGGATCGTGGTGCGTGCGAATCGCCTCGACGAGCTCGTCGGGGAAGCTCCACTTGCGCGCGAGCCGTGCGCCGACTTCCGCATGCGAGAGACCGTAGGTGGCGCGCTCGGCTTCGACGGGATCGACACCCGAAGAGATCGCGGCCGCGATCTGCTCGCGGTGCTCCGGCACGAAGCGCAGCAGCACGATCTGCCCGATGTTTTCGAGCAGGCCGAGCGTGTACGCGCGATGGCGCTCGACGCGCGCACTGCGATCGGCGATCGTCGCGGCCGCGACTGCCGTGGCGATCGAGCGCTCCCAGAGCGCCAGCGCCGCCTCGGGGTCCGCATAGCCGTAGTCGCGCAAGTAGCGACCGGCGCAAGAAGTGAGCGCGAGGCTCGACAGCGTCTGCACTCCGAGGCGATTGCCCGCTTCCTCGAGCGACGAGATCTCGCGCTGGAAGCCGTACAGCGAGCTGTTGCACAGCTTGAGGACCTTGGCGGTCGTGCCCGGATCGCTCTGGATCACCGCGATCAGCTCGCTCGGGACCACATCGGGCCGCGCGGCAAGCTGCATCACGCGCGTCGCGACCTGCGGCAGCGGTTCGAGGCTCTTGATGTCCTCGAAAAGTTCGTTGAGCGCGGTCGACATGGCGTTGCTTCCGTGCGCAGCACGGCTCCAAGCTCGTTTCGACGCTTGCTCACGAGGCCGTTGAGTCTTTTCTTCTGCGCCCTTGTTCGCAGGCCGGGCCTAGTCTCACGAAAAACCCCGCGCGCGGCCGCGTGAAGGCCACTGCGCGGGGTCGGAGCGCGCGAGGGGGGCGGCTAGTTCAGCGCCTTCTTGAGGAACTCGGTGAACTTCGTGCCGTCGCCGAGCGGCGGGGCGTCGGGGCCGGGGAAGCGCGCCTTGATCTTGCGCGTGGCCGGGTCGATCGCGAGGTAGTACGGCGTCGCGCGCGCGCCGGCGAGCTCGTCCTGAAGCTTCGTCGTGCGCTCGATCACCTCCGGGTTCTTGAAGTCGTCGATGTGCAGGCGCGCCTCGACGAACCTTTCGCGCAGGATCCCGCCGACCGCGGGGCGATGGAAGACGTCCAATTCCATCGCGCGACAGCTCACTCACAAGTAGCCGGTGAAGTTCACCAGCACGAGCTTCTTCTGCTGCTGCGCGAGCACGAGCGCGGCCTCGTAGTCGTCCTTGACGATCGCGTGCTCTTTTCTTGCGGCCGAGGCGACGTCGCCGGCGCTCGTCTCGAAGCCCGCAACACGCGGCACCGAGTACGGCGGCGCGACCTGCGTCATGATCGAGTCGAGACGATTGCCGAGCGCTCCGAAGCCGCAGTAGATCGCGAAGCACAGGAACAGCATGCCCGAGAGCAGGCGTCCTCCGCCGATCTCACCCGTCTCGCCGTGGTAGCGGATCAGGCCGAGCAGGTAGATCGCGGTGATCAGGAACACCGCAAACCACAGCGCGAGGAACAGCTCGCGCGGAAGCACCTGCCAGCCGTAGGCGAGGTCGGCGTTCGAGAAGAACTTCAGCGCGGCCGCAAACTCGACGAAGCCGAGCGTGACCTTCAGCGTGTTCATCCACTCGCCGGCGCGCGGGATCGAGCTGAGCTTGCCCGGCACGAGCGAGAGCGCCACGAAGGGAAGCGCCATGGTCAATCCGAACGTGCCCATGCCGAGCACGATGCGCTCCCAGTTGCCGCTCGACGCGCCCACCGACAGCAGGCTGCCGACGAACGGGGCCGTACACGTGAACGACGTGATCACCAGCGTCGCGCCCATGAAGAACACGCCGACGTAGCCGCCGCTCGTGCGCGCCTGGCCCGCCATGTTCATCAGGAACTGAGGCGGCTCGAGGTTGAAGAGACCGAGCAGCGATAGCGCGAATACCACGAAGAAACCGCCGATGACGAGGTTCGTGACCGGGTGCGTGGCGAACTGGATGATCGGCGCCCCGACGAGCACGCCGATCAGGATGAACATCAATACGATGCCGAGGCCGTAGAGCGCGCTGAGCGTGAAGCGCTTGCCCTGCTGCTGCGAGGCCTGCTTGGTGAAGAACGAGATCGTGATCGGGATCATCGGGTAGGTGCACGGCATCAGGAGCGAGAACACGCCCCAGAACACCGCTAGCCCGAGGAACTCGAGCAGTCCCGTCTCTTCCGCCGGAACATCTCCCGACACCGCGGCCTTGTCCGCGCCCGCCGCGCCCTTCGCCGGGAAGCCCTCGAAGATCGAGTCCGCGCCCGGCCCGAGGCTCTCCACCGCCGCTGCGAACTGCACGCACACCTGCGGGTCGCAGGTCTGGCCCGTGATGTCGACGTTGGCCTTCGAGATGTCCGCGCCCGGCTCGAGCTCGCCGCGCGCGAACAGCACGATCGAGCCCTCGTGCTGCCACGCCCAGGTCGGCCCGCCGTTGGCGCCGTAGGCCTGCTCGCCCTTGTGAGGCTCGGGCCACGTGACCTTGCCCCACACGATGCCGTCGCCGCCGAGCTTCACCGTCGTCGGGACCGCGAGCGCGTCCTCGGGGCCGAGGGTGTCGTGGAACAGGTGCCAGGTCGGGTCGATGTCGATGCGGATCGCCGCGCGCGCCTCGCCGTCGACGACGCGCGTGTAGAGCTCGACCCGCGCGTGCGCCTCGGGATCCTCGTAGGTCATGAAGGGCAGCGGCCCCTCGTCGTCCTCGTCCTCCTCGGTGTCGGCGTCGCGTTCCTCCGTCGCCTCGCCCGCGGGCTCGCCCGGCCCCTTGAGGTCGGCCGGGAAGTCGGCGAAGGCCGCGTCGGGACCCGCACCGCCGTTGGTCGCGCTGCCCTTGAACATCAGGCACACGCCGCCGGTCTCGCAGGTCTGGCCCTCGAGCCGCACGCCCGCCGTCGCGAGGTCCGCGCCTTCCGCGAGCTCGCCGCGCACGTACACGAGCAGCGTGCCGTGGTGAATGTTCACCTCGGTCGGGTTGCCGTCGCTGCCGAACTCCTGCTTTTCGACTTCCGGCGTGGGCCAGCGCGGCGTCCCCCACGCGACCGCGTCCCCTTCGAAGCTGAGCACGCTCGGCAGGCCGACCGCCGTCGGGCTCCCGAGCTCGTGGCCGTAGAGATGCCAGCCCGGCGAGATCTTGATGCGCACCACGCCGCGCACGTCGCGGCCCTCGGCACGGATGAAGAACTCGAGCTTGGCCTTCGGGGCCTGCGCCCCGAACTGGGCCGCGCGGACAGGCCCGGCGAGCGCCACGAGGAAGGCGGCCAGCCACAGGCCGACGATGCGGAGGAGATGGGTCATGAAAGAGGGGTCGCGTCGCTGCAGCGGCGAGGCCGGGCAGGGTACGAGTCGGAGCGCCCGGAGGCAGGTCAGCGCGCGGGTTTCGTGCAGCGATCTTACGGACACGCCGCGACGGACGTGGGCTCGGCCCCGCGCAGGGCTATCATCCCTGCGTTCGCCCCGCCCCGCGCCCCAACGGAGAGCCCGCATGCACGCCTCCCTTCCCCTGCTCGGCCTTGCTCTGGCCCTCTCGATCACGCCGCTCGCCATGCCGCAGCAGGCCCCCGGCCGCGCCGGCGGTCCGCCCCCGGGCCCGACCGGGATCACCCCGCGCCGTACCCCGGCCGGTGACAAGGTGCGCGAGGACCTGATCGGCGTGTGGGAGCTCGTCGAGGCCGACTGGAGCGCCACGCGCTTCAGCGGCGCGAGCTGCCGCGGCTACCTGACCGTGCTCCCCGAGCACTGCACCCTGATCGTGCGCCTCGAGGACACGGTCAAGAACCTCCCCAACACGATCGACGTGGGGCTCACCGCCGGTACCTACCGCTGGACCTACGACGACTCCAAGCTCTCCATGGTCTTCTCGACCCTGCTGGCGGGGACCGACATGGAAGACGCCAATGGCCTCGTGCGCTACGAGCCGATCGGCGCCCGACGCGAGTACTCCGTCCTGGTCGGGGAGCGCGACCTCGTCCTCACCCGCGGCCAGGGCGAGCGCCGCCTGTTCTTCCGCCGGCTCTCCAAGGGCGCCCCCCCCGCCGCCGCCAAGACCCCTCCGACGTCGGCGGAGCCCACCACGGGCACCCCCGAAAAGGCGCGCCAGTAAAAAATCCGCCTGACCAGCGCCGAAAGGCCCCATGAGAACGGCCTGGTCGGGATCGTTACCAGCAGCCGCAGCACCGTGTCCGAATGCGCGGCGGGAAACGGCGCCGTAGGGATCTCCCTGGGCTTCGCTGCAACGCTCAGGATTGCACCGCCATCGGCAATGGCAGCGATGGGATTTCCGGAGCGTTTTCGACGATCGTCGGCTGCACCGCCAACATCAACGCAGCCAATGGGATTCGCGTGAGCGCCGCCTCGAGAGTCATCGGCAACCACTGCTCCAACAACGGCTTCAGCAGCGGCAACGGGGCCGAGATCCGCGCCACGGGCACGGACAATCACATCGAGGGCAACACCTGTACGTCCAGCGACCGCGGCATCGACATCGACAGCTTCGGCAACGACTTCCTGCGCAACACCTGCAGCGGTAACACCACCAACTGGGACACCGTGGCCAACAACGTGTTCGGCCCGATCATCGACCGCAGCTTGCCCGCGAGCGCCGCCGTGCTCGGCAACAGCGCCCCCGACGCCTCTGGCTCGACGCACCCCAACGCCAACTTCACCTACGAGGCCACGCGGAGAGCCCCAGCATGAAGCTGCTCTCTCTCACGGCGTGCCTCGTGCTGGCGCTCGCGGGGCTGGCACCGGCGCAGTCGAACGTGGCGCCGGCGCAGAAGTTTGGCTGGCAGGAAAACACGGGCTGGATGAACTGGCGCGATGCCCACGGCACGACGCAGGGCGTCGTGATCGGCAGCATGTTCCTGCGCGCCTCCGCGTGGGGCGAGAACGTCGGCTGGATCAACTTCGGCGAAGGCACGCCCAGCAACGGCACCAGCTACACGAACCTCAGCGGCAACGACTTCGGCTTCAACGTCGGCGTCAACGGGGCTGCTCACCGGACTCGCTTGGGGCGAGAACGTCGGCTGGATCAACTTCGGGCCCTTCGCCTCGCTCCCCGCGGTGCAGCAGGCGCGCGTCGACCTTCCGGTCGCGCGCATCCGCGGCTTCGCGTGGGGCGAGAACGTCGGCTGGCTCAACCTCGATGACGCCTCGAAGTTCGTGGGGCTCGACTGCCCCGACACCGACGGCGACGGCGCGCGCAACTGCCTCGACGGCTGCCCCAACGACCCGCTCAAGGTGGCGCCGGGCATCTGCGGCTGCGGCGTGGCGGACACCGACACGGACCTCGACGGCGTGGCGGACTGCCTCGACAACTGCGACGCGATCGCGAACCCGGGCCAGGCCGACTGCGACAGCGACGGCGTGGGCAACGTGTGCGAGCTCGCGGCGGGCACGCAGTGGGACACGAACGGCAACGGCGCGCCCGACCAGTGCGAGGC
>SXGS01657505.1_pt1 | contig 48176 bp, 34 predicted proteins | sample 3174681 | NCBI WGS metagenome assembly SXGS01 (sample SAMN11356861, study PRJNA531348) | freshwater metagenome | isolation source: freshwater sample F1-80 | place: China: Fuxian Lake, Yuxi | collected 2017-12-25
CCCTGAAAGGGATCGATGAAGCACACGCGGAAGATGCAGTCGCCGGCCTGGGTCACCTTGGGGTTGGTGGATGCCGGCGAGACCATCGGCACGGTATTCTGCTGGCAGATGGGCGCGGCCTCCAGCGAGCGGCTGCTGGCCACTTCGCCCAGCATGGCCACCACTCGCTCGCGCGCGATGAGCTTGTTCACGACCGTGGCCGATTCGCCCGGCTTGGATTGAGTATCCTCAGTAACGAGCTCGAGCTTTCTTCCCAGCACACCGCCCGCGGCATTGGCTTCCTCGACGGCCAGCAACGTGCCTTCATGGGAGGAAATACCGAAGGTCGCTTCCTTGCCGGTGAGCGACGCAAATTCTCCCACCTTGATTGCGCCAGTGCCTTCGCCGCTGCCGCCCGGCGGCTTGCAGCTCACACTCAGCGCCAGCAACGTCAGAATCAGGCACGCGGGCAAGCGAACAACGCCGGAGGGAAATTTGCTCATGTGCAGATTGAGGCGCAACGTACGGCTGACCGACTCCTGTCGCATGCCGCCTCTCTCGTGCGAACGTAGGCAAAACGCGGCGCGCGTTCAACCTCCAAACTGACCGCGCGCCCTTTGGCGTCAGTCCAGCGCGCCGCAGGGCAATCCATGCGCCTCTGCCACGGCCGGGCAGGTGACACGATGGCTGTGGATGTTGACCCCGCCTCGCAACGAGGGGCGCGCCTGGCAGGCGCCTGCCAGTCCACGGTCGGCGATGAGCTCCACGAAGGGATGGGTGACATTGACCAGCGCCTGCGTCGCCGTGCGCGCGTAGGCGCCGGGCATGTTGGCCACGCAGTAATGCACCACGCGCTCCTCGACGTACACGGGATCGCGATGGGTGGTGGGGCGCGAGGTCTCGGCGCAGCCGCCCTGATCGATGGCGATGTCCACGAACACGCTGCCGGGCCTCATGCGCCTGAGCATCTCGCGCGAGATGAGGCGGGGCGCCTTTGCGCCGGGAACCAGCACCGCGCCAATGAGCAGGTCCACCTGGGGCAGCAGTTCCAGCAGGTGCGCGGGGCTGGAGTAGAGCGTGTGCGCCGAGTGCAGCGTGATGTCCAAAAAGCGCATGCGCTCGACGTCCACTTCCATGATGGTGACATCCGCGCCCAGACCGGTGGCCATGCGGGCGGCATTGACGCCCGCCACGCCGCCGCCCAGCACCACAACGCGCCCGGGCAGCACGCCAGGCACTCCGCCCAGAAGCGTGCCGCTGCCGCCGTGGTGCTTGGCCAAGTGATGGCCGCCGACGATGATGGACATGCGCCCGGCGATTTCGCTCATGGGTTCGAGTAGGGGCAGCCGGCCGTTCTCGCTGATGGTTTCGTAGGCGATGGCGGTGGCGCCCGATGCCAAGAGCGCGTCGGTCAGCGCGCGGTGGGGCGCCAGGTGCAGGTATGTGAAAAGAATCTGCGATGGCCGCAGCATCGGGCATTCCTCTGGCTGCGGTTCCTTGACCTTGACGATGAGGTCCGCGCACCCGAACACCTCCTGCGCGTGCCCCGCCAGGGTGGCACCCGCCGCGGCATAGTCTGCGTCGGGATATCCCGCGCCGGCGCCGGCGTTGCGCTGCACAATCACCTCATGGCCGCGCTGGCGCAGATGGTAGGCGCCGGATGGAAGCAGCCCGACGCGGTGCTCGCCGGTCTTGATTTCACAGGGCACGCCGATGACCATGCGGCATTTGTAGCGCGGGCACCTCGCGCACGCAATCCACTCGCACGCCCCTTTAACCGGCGGCTTGAGCGGTGACTTGATCGCGCTCCTCAGCGGCATCCTCTTCGGGCGCTGCCGAGCTTGATCGCAGGAGCCGGTCAGCAATCCACAATCCCACCAGCGCCACGAGGAGACCGCCCAGCAAGTCGACCAGATAGTGGTAGCGCAAGTACACGGTCGACACCCACAGGCCCAAGGTCGGCACCAGCAGCCGCCAGAACCGACGACGGTGGTGGCGCCAGTCGAAACCCAGCAGGAAACAGGTGGCACCAAAATGAATGCTGGGGAAGGCGTCAAAGCCATTGGTGTGGTCGCTCACAAAGGCACTCCCCATTTGCGTGATGATGCCGCCTGTGCGCAGTCCCAGTTGCTCGCACGGCCCAGCCGCCGGCACCAGCACGTAGCCAATGTAGCCCAGCCCGTACACGGTGAAGAATCCTCCGCCGCAGGCGATGAAACGCCGGTGGTCGGTGAAGTAATAATGGCCCGGCCCGGTGATGAGGTAGTAGAAGAAGAAGAGGTAGCAGGTCATCATGACCTCGGTCATCCACGGGCTACCTGCGTGCTGAAGCCACTCCACGGAGTTGCCGACGAGTGCGCGGTCGCAGGATTCCAAAAGGCCGTCCTTGGGGGTGAACCCAGCAAAGTACATCGCCGGCACGGCGTGCTTCACCGAGGCATACGACAGAGTGGAGACGGCCGCGCAGCAGAGCACGCGCAGACGGGCGCGCAGCGGCGTGGGCTGACGACGCTCCCAGCACATCACGCCCACCCCGAACAGAAACATCGCCGCGTACAGGAGGCTCATCGGATGCAGAACGCCCGACACAAACGCCAGTCGCAACCAGCACCCGACAAGGAAGAGGCCAAAAATCCACTCGTGCGGCATGGGCGCAAGATGGGCGATGAGGCTGCTGATGCCGGGGCGCGTGAGGGGGGATGCAGCCAGCGGGTGGCGGGACATGACGCGGTCTTGGTTGCTTGCGGTAGCGCCCCTCTCATCGCGCTACGCTAGAGGCAAGCGCGCGGCCTCATGGGGGAAACGCCAGCGTGAGCCAACTACTAACACAGCGCACCGGGGCCCGCAAGCGTCAACACCCGCTACTTGATGCCGCCCAGCCGCTCTCGCCAGATCTTGTAGAGCTCCATGGTGGCGGCAACATCTCGCATGCAGTACTGGGCGATGTCACGGAACCGCCCCTCCGCAACGAGGTTGCTCACATCCATGCCGGTGATCCCGTGGCTCTTGGGTGAGTCAATGCCGAATCTCTTGCAGTAGAAATCCAGATTGAACCGGCGCGACGCGCCCTCTGGCCCGCTCACGCCATAAAACGTGAGTTGGTCCGCAAGGTCGCAGTGAGGGTCGCACTGGTAGCGGTAACCCAGCCAGTCCTTGCGCGAGATGGGCACGTTGAGCAGCGCCGAGCGAAGGTAAAGAAACGGCACATCAAAGCCCCGACCGTTGAAGGTCACCACCTGCTCATAGCGCCTGGCAATCTCCCAGAAGTTGCTGAGCAGTTCGGATTCATCCATGCAGGGCACCAGTTGCAGGGGCCCTTCGGGGGATTCCTCATAATCGTCGGAGAGATACAGCGCTTGCCCACGGGCCGTGTCGGCATTGAGCATGCCAATGCACACGACCTGGGCCGTCATGGGCCACAGGCTGAACTGGCGCTGGATTTCGGCGCGGCGCGCCACCTTCGCCTCGTCGGTGGGCATCCTTTCCGCGGGCCTGAGCAGGTACTCCAACTGGGCCTCGTCAAAATGCTCTGGCGGCAGGGAGGACGTCTCGATGTCGAACACCAAACAGGCCATGAACACAACGCTCTCAGAGGCTGCCGCGCCAAAAAAGAAAAAAGATGGCAGGGAGTCTCCTGCCATCTGCTTTAAACCCTGTTGTCGGGGCTAGTGCTTCTTACCGCCCTTCTTCTTAGGAGCAGCCTTTTTCTTGGTCGCCATGGTTCAACTCACCCCCTTCCACTTTAAGATCCCGATGAAATCGGGACGCAAGAAAAGTATTTAGTCCAAATCGCCGCTCGTGCCTAGGCTTTTTTTTGTTCCATGGCGAAAAGTTTTCCACCGCCCTTTTTCATTTCGACCGCGCCGCCCTTCCGCTCTAGCGTCCTCGTGATGTCCAGTGCCGACGCGCCCACTCCCATGATGGCGCAGTATCAGCGCATCAAGAGTGGCCTGCCGGCGGATGCCCTGCTGCTCTTCCGGCTCGGTGATTTTTACGAGATGTTCCTCGACGACGCCCGCATCAGCGCGCCGCTGCTCGACATCGCCCTCACCCATCGCGGCGGCCAGCCCATGTGTGGCATTCCGCACCACGCCGCCAGCTTGTACATTGCCAAGCTGCTCAAAGCCGGACGCAAGGTGGCCTTGTGCGAGCAAGTCGGCGAGGCGAAGCCCGGAAAGCTGGTGGAGCGCACCGTCACGCAGATCCTCAGCCCAGGTTCGCATTTGGATGAGAAGCTCCTGACCGCCGAACGCAATCATTACCTTGCGGCCATCAACCCGGGCGCACGCGACTTTGGTCTGGCCGTGCTGGATCTGACCACGGGCGAATTCCGGGCGACGCACTTGGCTGACATCGTGTCGCTGTGCGCTGAGCTGGAACGGCTGCGCCCGGCGGAAGTGCTTCATCCGGCGGGGCTCACGCGCATGCTGGGGGCGATCCTGCCGCAGCCGGGCATCTGGCATGAGATTGAGGACTGCGTGTTTGGGCTGGAATCGGCGACGCACACTCTGTGCGCGCAATACCAAGTGGGCACGCTTGATGGCTTCGGGCTCAGAGACCAGCCCTCGGCCACGGGCGCCGCCGGCGCCGTCCTCTGTTATCTGGGAGGGCACCTGCGCCGCGATCTCTCGCACCTACGCCCACTGCGATTCTATACGCAGGGGAGTTTCCTGCAGATGGACGCCGCCGCGCTGCGTCACTTGGAAATCCTGGAGCCACTGCAACGCGATGCCCCGCGCGAAGCCACCCTCTTCGGCGTTCTCAACCACACCGCGACGCCGATGGGTGCGCGGTGCCTGCGCGACTGGCTGGCCCGGCCGCTGGCCAGCACGCGCGAGATTTCCTGTCGGCAGCGCGCCGTGCAGGCGTTGATCGACGGGCCGGGGCGGCACGCCTCGATCCGGGAAAGGCTGGGCCCTGTGCGCGATCTGGAGCGCACCGCCACGCGCCTTTGCGCCGGCAGCGGCAACGCGCGCGACCTGCGCCTGCTGCAGCAGGCCATTGAAGCGCTGCCCGACCTCAAGGGGTTGATCGCACAGGCGGCCCACGACGGCCTGACGGGTGGCGCCGATCCTGATGCCGCAGACAACCTCCTGGCCGTACATTCGGGCGCGGTGGAACCGCTGCCTGATCTGGCCGACCTCTTGCGATGCGCCCTCGTCGACGAACCGCCCGCGTCGGTGAAGGAAGGCGGTTTCATCCGCGAAGGGTTTGATCCAACGCTCGACGAGCTGCGCTCGGGCGCGCACGGCGGCAAGTCGTGGATCGCGCAGTTGCAGCATCGCGAAAGCGAGCGCACGGGGATCGGGTCGCTGAAGGTGCGTTTTAACAACATCTTTGGCTACTACATCGAGGTCACCAAGGCGCATCTGGACAAGGTGCCGGCCGAGTACCGCCGCAAACAAACCGTCTCCGGCGGCGAACGCTACACGACCGATGAACTCGACCGGGTGGAAACCCAGGTGCTGGGTGCGCAAGAACGCTGTGTGAAGCTGGAATACGAACTCTTTCTGCGACTGCGCGAGGCCGTGCTGTCGCGTCTGGCCTCGCTGCAGCGCACCGCCGAAGCACTGGCGGCCACCGACGCCCTGAGCGCCCTGGCCGAGGCCGCACGCATGGGCCGCTATTGCCGGCCCGAAGTGCGCGATGATGCGTGCATTGACATCCGCGCCGGACGCCATCCGGTTCTGGAGCAGTCCTTGCGCGGCGAACGATTCGTGCCCAACGACACGAGCATGGACACGACCGCCCGCCAGATTGCGCTCATCACCGGGCCCAACATGGCCGGCAAGAGCACGTACCTGCGTCAGGTGGCGCTGCTGGTGGTGATGGCCCACATCGGGTCGTTCGTGCCCGCGACGAGCGCACGCGTGGGCCTCACCGACCGCATCTTCACGCGCATCGGCGCCAGTGACGATCTGGCGCGCGGCCAGTCGACCTTCATGGTGGAGATGGCCGAGACGGCCCACCTGCTTCACCATGCCACGCGACGAAGCTGCATCCTCCTTGACGAGATCGGGCGCGGCACCAGCACGTTCGACGGCCTGAGCCTGGCTTGGGCCATCGTGGAGCATCTGCACCATCAGGTGGGTGCGCGCACGCTTTTTGCCACGCACTACCACGAGCTGACGGAGCTGGCAGGCCGGCTGCCACGGGTGTTTAACCTCAACGCCGCCGTGCGCGAGTGGAACGACCAGATTGTATTTCTTCGCACCATCGCCGAGGGCGCCGCGGACCAGAGTTACGGCATCCAAGTGGCGCGGCTGGCGGGATTGCCTGCGCCGGTGTTAAAGCGCGCACGGGAAATCCTGGGCAATTTAGAGGAGACGTCGTTGACGCCCGCCGGCGGCATCGGGCCAGCCCGAACGGCGCGCTCCGAACGGCGCAAATTGAAGGCACTGCCGCCGTCGGCTGAGCTGGACCTCTTTACTTAAGCGGCCCTTCAGCCTTGTAGAGAATCACCACGCCATAATCCAGCGCGCCCTTCTCATCGGCACGATACTGGATGGTGGAGACGCGCAGAATATTGGGCTCGCCTTGCGATCGCAGAAACCCTGTCACGACGTCGTCAAACTCATCGCGGCCGTCTTTCATGCAATCGGCGTGCCGGATCGTTTTGATGGCGAGCAGGCGTTCGCCGCGCTGTTCCTGCTCCAGGGTCACCAGCTTGCGCCCGCCAAATCCCAGTTGAATGTCCGCCGGGTTTCCGGCGCCGGGCTGCACGACCACGGGCCCTTCGCCCTCATCCATCGCTGGCGGCGAAGAAAGCATCGCCGACATGGCGGCGGGCTTGGCGGAGGCCACGGGCGGCGGCTTGCGCGCGGGCGCAGCCCCACCGTCGGGCGCGGGATGAATCTCCGTCGGCCTTTCCTCCGGCGGCAGAGGGGCCGTCACCACCGCGCCTGAAAGCAGCGCGGCCCCCTCCTCAGGAGTGGGTGCGAAAATGACCTGTCCGCAACTGGAGCAGGGAAAACTGCCGCCGTAAGACTCCGCAATCTGATCGAGCATCGCCCCCTCGGCACTCATGCTGGCTCCGCACTGGGCGCAATCAAATGCAACCTGACCCTCTTCAATCCGGAGATTGACGCATTTCATGACGGCTGGGGATTAGTGACCCCATGAGAAGCAGGACGCCGGCCGGGAATCCAGTCCAAAATGGCGCGGCTTTATGAACCGGGCTCTCGTTTCACCCGCGCACCCAGACTGCGGAGCTTGTCGTCCATTCGCTCGTAGCCACGATCCAGATGGTAAATGCGGTTCACTTGGGTGATGCCCTTGGCCACCAGGCCAGCGATCACCAACGCCGCGGAGGCGCGCAGATCGCTGGCCATCACCTGCGCGCCGCTGAGCGGAGAGCCGCCCTTCACGATGGCGCTGGGCCCCTCGATGGCCACGTCGGCCCCCAGACGAACGAGCTCGGCGGCGTGCGTAAAGCGCGCCTCGAAGATGCGCTCGGTGATGATGCTGATGCCCGGCACGAGCGTGAGCAGCGCCAGCATCTGCGCCTGCATGTCGGTGGGAAATCCGGGGAAGGGCTGTGTCGTGATGTCCACCGGCCGAAGGCTGCGCCCGCGCTGGAAGGTGATGCCCCCCGCGTGAGACTCCACCTTCACCCCCATTTCGCGCAGCTTGTCCACCACGGCCGCCAGATGATCCAGCCGCGCGCCCGCGAGGGTCACCACTCCGCGCGTGGCCACGCCGGCGATGGCGTAGGTGGCCGCCTCGATGCGGTCGGGAATGATCTCGTGCTCCGCACCATGAAGCTCTTTAACACCTATGACTGTGACGGTGGGCCCGCCTGCACCGGACACCTTGGCGCCCATCGCGTTGAGAAACCGGGCCAGATCGGCCACCTCCGGCTCGCACGCCGCGTTCTCGATGGTGGTCTGCCCCTCGGCCAGCACCGCCGCCATGATGACGTTGGCCGTACCCAGCACCGTGGGGCCGGCGCGCCCTCCCAGAAATATGGGTGCGCCCGCAAGCTTCGCGCCCCGCACGCGCACGTAGCCGCTTTGCATCTGCACTTTTGCGCCCAGCGCGCGCATGCCCTTGAGATGAAGGTCGATGGGCCGCATGCCGATGACGCAGCCGCCGGGTATCGACACTGTGGCACGCCGCAGCCGTCCCAGCAGCGGGCCCAGCACACAGATCGAGCCGCGCATCTTGCGCACCAGCTCGTAGTCCGCCTTGTCGGAGACGCTCGCGGCCTGCATCGCTAGCGTTCCCTCGCCCTGCTGCACCGCAGCACCCATCGTCCTAAGGATCTGCGCCATCGTGCGCACGTCCTCCAAATCGGGAACGTTGCGAATCACGCAGCGCTCCCTCGTCAGAAGCGTGGCCGCCATGATGGGCAGCACGGCGTTTTTTGCGCCGCTGATTTGAACGACGCCATTGAGCGGCCTTCCTCCCTCGATGAGCAAACTATCCATGGAAATGGCACCTCCAAGAGCCGGCCGGATTGTTCATGAATCCAACACCGTGGCAACCATGATTCTCGGCGTGCCATTCCAGTCGGCGTGAACGGCCTGCACCTTCCATCCGGCAGCCACAAGGATCGCCCCAACGGCATCGGACTGGCCATCGCCCAATTCCCACATCAGACAACCACCGGGCAACAGCCGGCGCCGCGCACTCACCGCCAGCACGCGGTAGAAATGGAGCCCGTCAGGCCCGCCGTCCAGGGCCCGCCGCGGGTCGTGGTCGCGCACTTCGGGCTGCAAGGCCGCCATCTGCCCCGTGGCGATGTAGGGGGGGTTGGAAACAATGAGGTGAAAGCCGACACGCCCGGGCAGCCGGCAGCGCGCATCGCCGTGTGCCCAGCGGATGCGCGCCGATACGCGATTCCGCCGTGCATTGGCGCGCGCCACACGGAGGGCCGACTGAGAAATCTCAAGCGCAACCACCCGCGCGCCGGGCGCTGCCAGTGCCAGTGCAATCGCCAGGCACCCGCTGCCCGTGCCGATGTCCAGTGCGCGCGCCCCCGGGCCGTGCCCGCGCAACACTTCCCCCGCCAGCTCGGCGAGCCTTTCGGTCTCCGGCCGGGGAATCAGCACATGCCGGTTTACCGCCAGATCAATGCCGCAAAACGAGACCGTTCCCACGAGGTGTTGCAGTGGCACGCGCCGCACGCGCCGCGCGGCCAATGCGGCAAATGTCGCCGCCTCTCTGGCCGTCAGCCGCCGTTCCGGCTGCAATTCCATCTCCAGCCGGGGCATTCCCAACACGTGCGCCAGCAGCCACTGTGCGTCCAGTCGCGCCGAGGGCACGCCCCCGCGCTCCAGCCGGGCCGCGTGCCGCGCAAGAGCCTGCTTCACCGTCACGCCCGCCAGCTTGGTGGTCGACGCCCGCCACTCAAGAAAAAACCCCGCGCTTCACACGGCGCCACTTTGAAACTTGAACGCACCTCCGCAAGCGCCTATTCTAGCGCCCATGAGGAGAGTGTGTTTTCCCGCGGGGTTGATGGCGGCACTGCTGGCTTGTGCCTCCATGATACAGGCCCAGGACAAAGACAAGCCTGCCGAGCCCCAACCCGCCAATCCGCGGCCCGCGCCCGAGAAGCCCGGACTGCCGGAAATTCCGGATCCGGCAAAGTCTCCCAAGCCCGCGCCAAAGCCCGGCCCAACCGCGCCCGCCGATCCCGCCAAGTCCAAGCCTGACTCAACGCCGGCCAAGCCCGAACCCGGCAATGCGGACGATCCCATCAAGCCCAAGTCGGACGGGCCCTTGCCGGTGAAGGTTCCCTCTGAATCCAATGCCACACGCCCGACTGCCGAGAAGCCGCCCGGCGACAAGCCCGCCGCCAACAAACCCTCGACGCCCGAGGATGTTCGGATGGCATACATGGAGGAGCGCTTTCAGCAATTGCGCGCCGAGATGGAGGACTTGAAGGCCGTGTATGCGTCGCAGCTTCAGAAGACGACGGACTTGATAGCCGACATCAAGTCGCTGCGCGAGGAGAACCGGAAGCTCAACGCGCACGCCACGCAGACTTTCGCCTCGCAGGATGACATCAAGATGATCACCGAAAAGCTGCTGGAGCTGGACCGAAAGCGGCTGGCCGACCGCGAGCTCATCCTCGCCGAATTTAACAAGATGCTGCAGAAGGTGGCCGCGGCGGCGGCGGCACCGTCGCCGCCCGTCCCCACGCCTCCCACCACGGGCGGCAAGGGAATCGAGCACAAAGTCGCCAGCGGCGAGTTCCTCTCCACCATCATCGCCGCGTACAACGAGGATTTCAAACGCAAGGGCAAGAAGACCGTGACCATGCGGCAGGTGCTGGATGCCAATCCAGGCTTGAAGCCGGAACGGGTGCTGGTGGGGCAGAAGATCTTCATCCCGCTGCACGACACCAACGACTGACCCGCATCCCCAGGCCGGTGAAAAAACTGCGGCGTGCCCACCTCTACCTCGGGTGCTTTTTTACACCCGTGCTCGTGCTTTATTTCGTCTCCGGGTTTTTTCTGACACGGGACGAGGCGCGGCAAAAGTCGCCCGAGGAGGCACAGTCAATCCTGCAGCGGCTCTACTGGGTTCACACCTCGCAGTTCTACCCCGCCGCGGCCCTCGCGCCGGCCATCACCGAAGTCATCAGGTCCTCAGCCGAAGCCGACACGGTGACCACCGACGTGCCCCACGGATACGCGGCGGGCCTGCCGGTGCGCATCATTGGCAGCGACCTTCCCGGCGGGCTGGAGTCCAACCTCGACTGCTTCGTGCACCCGAAAGGCCCAGACACGCTCACCCTCCATCTTAGCGAGGCCGACGCCAGGGCGGGCCGCGCCGCGCTGGATCTCAATCACACCGGCCCCGTGCGATTCCACTTGAATCCGCAGTTGCCCGCGCGCGACCGCGCCTCCTACGACCGGTCTCTCTTCAAATACCTGGCGCTGGCCATGACACTGGGGACGCTCGCCACCATGGCGCTGGGACTGGTGCTGGCCTTCCGCATCGTGCAGCCGCGCTGGCCAGTGTGGCTGGCACTCGTCTTGGGTGTGCTGGTGCCGGTGGTTTTCCTGTGGTGGGGACAAGTGCGGCAGCCGCCGGCCTCCGCGCCAGCCGGCTTGCCGGCGGCCCTGCCGCTGCCGCCGGGAAATCCCGCCCCTTGATGGCCTAGCCGGTCGCGGCCAGCGTGATCAACGCCTCGAGCAGCGCGGCCCAATCTTCGGGCGCGGTTTCAGGCCCGCCACTAAATCGCAGTGCGCGCCCCGCGGCCGCCGCATCAAAACCCATGGCGAGCAGCACGTGACTGGGGGACTCCTTGCCGCTGGCGCACGCGCTGCCGGTGGACACGGCAAAACCCGCCTTGTCCAGCTTCACCACCCAGCGCGACCGGCAATCGGCCTCTGGCATCACCACGCTCAGAGTGTTCCACAGCCGCGGCGCACCCGCCCCCACCACCACGCATCCGGGCAATCGCGAAACCAGCTGGGACTCGAACTGGGTTTTCGCGTCTGAAAAGTCCCCGCTGGTCATGGCCTTCTGGCGCGCGTTAAGCGCCGCTACCATCGCCAGTGCGCCCGCGACATTCTCCGTGCCGGCACGGCGGCCGTCCTCCTGCGCGCCGCCAAGGTGCATCGGCTCAAATCGCCCCTGAGAGGGCACCTTCAGAAAGCCCATTCCGCGCGGCCCGCCAAATTTGTGCGCGCTGGCACTCACAAAGTCGCAGCCGCCCAGCTCCTGCGCCGGCAACCGGCCCAGCCATTGCACGGCGTCGCAGAAGAAGGGCGCATCCACCCGCCGGCACAACTCCCGCGCCTCGCGCCAGGGTTGCAGCACGCCGGTCTCATTGTTGGCCGCCATGAGCGCCACCACCGCGGGCACGGCATTCCCAAGGCGCTGCTCCAACCAGTTTAGATCCGCCACACCCTCTCTCGTGACGGGGATGAAGTGATGCGTGCGTGGAAAGTGGCGGCGGGCGGCCTCGATCACGCAGGGATGCTCGATGGCTGAAAGCCACGCTTCGGTCCCCGGTGCCGCGGCGTGCGCCGCATGGTGAAACACGGCGTTCGCCGATTCGGTCGCGCCGCTGGTCCACACCAGATCGAGCGCGTCGCATCCCAATATGCCCGCCACCTGCTGGCGCGCACCTGCAAGCGCCGCCTCCGCGCGCTGACCCCACCGGTGCGGGCTGGAGGGATTGCCGGGAAATTGTTCTGAGGCCGCCAGCCACGCCTCGCGTGCGGCCGGGTGCAGCGGCGCCGTCGCGTTGTGGTCAAAGTAGCGCACGCCTTTTTTTAGGGGAGAGCGGCGCATCCGACAAGCCACGCCCGCGCGACATCCGACTTTGCGCGCGGGCCCTTCTGTGGTTTGCTCTCGCCCACACATGGGTTCGAGCCGCTCCGCCACGCAACTCTACCGGCGCTCGCACTTCGTGACCCAACTGCCCGTGGCCCACCTTTTCAGCCCGTCGCATTTCTGGATTGCGCCTGCGCCCGATGAGCCGGGGCTCTGGCGCGTCGGCCTCACGAAGTTTGCCAGCCGCATGCTCGGCGAAATGGTGGATCTGGGAATCGACACGGAAGTGGATGCGCCGGTTTCTCCGGGCCAGATTCTTGGCTGGGTGGAGGGCTTCAAGGCCATCTCAGACGTGTACTGCATCGCGAGCGGCCACTTTGCCGGCGCCAACGGCGCGCTGCGATCCAACCTTGCGCTGGTTGCGAAGGACTGCCACGGCGCGGGCTGGTTTTACGCCGTGCGGGGCGAGCCCGACCCGCAGTGTCTGGACATCGCGGCGTACCGCGCGCTGCTGGACAAGACCATTGACCGCATCCTGGAGAAGCAGAAGGGGGATCAAATCCAATGACCCGTTCCGATGGCAGCACTCCTGCGCACGCGCGCTACATCATGGTGGGGGGCTTTCTGGGCGCGGGCAAGACCACGGCCATCGCGTGTCTCGCACGACATCTTGCAGTAGGCGGGCTGCGGGTGGGCCTCATCACCAACGATCAGGGCAGCAATCTGGTGGACACCGCCTCGCTCCGCGCCCGCGGCTATGCAACCGAGGAGATCGCCGGCGGCTGCTTTTGTTGCCGTTTTGATTCGCTGGTGGAGGCCGCGGCCCGGCTTTCGCGCGAGGCGCGGCCGGACGTGTTCATCGCCGAGCCGGTGGGAAGCTGCACGGATCTGGTGGCCACGGTGTCGTATCCACTGAGGCGCATGTACGGGGCGCAATTTGCCATCGCCCCCTTGAGCGTGCTGGTGGATCCGGTGCGCGCGGCACGCGTGCTGGGGCTGGAACCGGGTGCGCCGTTCTCGGACAAGGTTCTCTACATCTACCGCAAGCAGCTGGAGGAAGCCGACCTCATCCTCATCAACAAGTGCGACACTTTGGAAGCGGCCCGTGCCGACACGTTGCGAGCCGCCTTGGCCCGCGAGTTCCCGCAGGCCAGCCTGCTGGAAATCTCCGCGCGCACCGGCGCCGGGATGGACGCATGGTTCGCGCGTGTCACGGGCTCCGAACAGGTCGCCCGCGCCGTGATGGACGTCGACTACGAAACGTACGCTGAAGGCGAAGCACTGCTTGGCTGGCTCAATGCCACGGCAGAGCTCGACGCGCCCGGTGGATTCGACGCCAACACCGCGCTGCACCAGCTCGCGTCAGACGTGCAGGCGCGGCTTCGCGCGCAGGCCGCGGAGGTCGCCCATCTCAAGATGACGCTGAGCCCCGAAGGCGGATTGGGGGGCGAGGTTGCGGTCATCAATCTGGTGCGCACGGATTTTGTGCCAGAGCTCTCCGCGCGACTTGAAGGGCGCACGGCGCGGGGCCAGCTTATTCTTAACCTGCGCGCCGAGGCGGCGCCCGACACGCTCTCCCAAGCCGTCCGCGAAGCCTGTGCTGCCCTGTCGCAGATGGCTGGCGTGCGATGCACGCTGGAACATCTGGAGTGTTTCCGCCCCGGCAAGCCCGTGCCGACGCACCGGGTGGCGGGTTGAAACCGCAGTTGCCCGCGCGCGCCCTTCCGCGCTACCCTGCGGCGTATGTCCGAAGCCCCGCGCATCCTCTACTGCCACTGCGCTTATGCGCAGGTGGTGCCGGAGGAAGTGAAGGCCGCGGTTCTTCACCGGCTCTGCGCGAGTGGCGTGGCATTTGACGCCGTGGCGGACTTGTGCGAGATGGCCGCCCGCCGCGATACCACCTTGCAGCGTCTGGCCTCGGGCGGCGCGGTCAAGATTGCGGCGTGCTTTCCAAGAGCCGTGAAGGGACTTTTTCATCAGGCCGGCGCCGACCTGCCCGCCGACCGGGTTGAGGTGCTGAATATGCGCACACTCAGCGCGGAAGCCGTCTGCCAGTCCCTGGAAGGCGGCGTGTTGACGCCCAATCTGCCAGTCGAAAAATCCCCGGCGGCATTGGCGGCGGCCGCGTCACGAACCAAACCATGAGCATCCGCGACCAATCCACCCTGCGGGTCATCCTCTACGAAGGCGCGGATGCCCAGCCGCTGGATTCCGGCGGCACGTACGCCGTGATGCGCAGCCTGCTGGAACGCGGCTTTGCTGTGACACGCGCAAGCCTTGGGGGCAGCGTGGCTCCGGCCGACCGCACTGAGCTGCTGGTGCTGGGGCGCTTTGCCGGCGGGCACGCGCCCAGGCTCGAGGATGCACAGGGACGGGTTGCCGTGGAATCCCTGGACATCACCGGGCTTGATGCCGATGCGGTGGCCGGCCGCGTGGAGTCGCAGCGCGAGCTGCGCGGCGCCGCCCGCCACGGCGAGTGGAGGCCGTGGTTCCCCGTCATCGACTACGACCGCTGCACCAACTGCATGCAGTGCCTTTCGTTCTGTCTCTTCGGCGTGTACGGCGCAGACTCTGCCGGGCGCATCGACGTGCAGTCGCCCGACCAATGCAAGACGAACTGCCCGGCGTGCAGTCGCGTGTGTCCGGAGGCGGCCATCATGTTTCCCAAGTACAAGGCCGGGCCCATCAATGGCGACGTCGTCACGGCGGCCGATCTGGGCCGCGAGCGGATGAAGGTGGACATCTCCGCGTTGCTGGGAGGCGACGTGTACGCGTCGCTACGCCAGCGCAGTGACGACGCCAAGGTGCGCTTTAGCAAGGAGCGCGACGAGAAGAAGGCGCTGGCCGAGCGCCAGAAGTGCCTCACCAAACTGGCGCAGGCCGGCGACATTCCCGCCGAGGTGCTGATGAGCCTGCCGCCGCCCGATGAAATCCTGCGCCGCGCCCAAGAGGCCAAGGCCAAGGCCGCCGCGGCGTTGCAGGCGCAAACGACGACATGAGCCCATTCTTCCGCCACCAAGTCCTGGAAGAACTGCGGTGCCAGTGCCGCTTCGGTTTGCACGCCTACGAGCAGGTGATCGGGCACCTTCCGCTCAATGACCCGCAGGCGGTTTTCTTCTACGCGCACGCGCTGGTGCGGCACTCGCTGGATCTGGGCCGGATGCTCTGGCCGACCGATCCGGCCGCAGCCGAGCGCGGTGCGATGCTTCGCGAGGCCGTGGGCGCGCCCGCGCAACCGCCCCCGGACTGGCAGGGCTTCGCCGCGGTGGCCGATCACTTCGACACGCACCTCATCGCCTGGTGCGGCAACGAATCCCATCGCGACGCGCAGCCGATGAATGTGATGCCGGTGGGGCCGCTGGGCGGATTCCCCACCGACCGCTTTCATCGCAGTCTCGATCCGGATTCCATGCAGTTCCTCTTCGAAGGGCAGGCCGTGAACCTGCGTCAGATGGCAGATGTCATCCGGAATGTCGGCTCGGGCGCAGAGCGGTGGCTGCGCCGCAACAGCACCCCGTGAGGGGGCGGGCATTTTGGGTTCGACACACGGCATGCCCAGCCCCAGAGTCCCCGTTCAACACGCGATGAACCACCCTTGGTGCGCCGCAGGCTGCTGACACCCGCCACCCATTCATGTCCACGCCCCTCCAGCTTGCCATCCCGCGCCCGGTGCCGACGCGCAAGCCACGCAAGCCCAAGGATAACGTGCCGCAGACGCGCCCCGAGCGCGAACGCGCCTTGGCCGCCGTGCGTGCCTACGTGGCGGAATTTAACCCCGTGCCACCGCTGCCGGTGGAGGATCTTAAAGTGCACGCGGGGCGCGTGCTCGCCCAGCTTCAATGGCCGGAGATTTACCGCGACTACATTGGCGTGCTGATCAACAACGAGAGCTGGCGCGAGCAACTCGCCGCCGTCCCCTACGAGCGGCGGCTGCTGCTGCTGCCCAAATGCCTGCGCGTGGAAAGCCGGTGCCCGGCGCCCTTTGACGAATTTGGCCTGCTGTGCAAGCAGTGCGGGCTGTGCACCATTCAGGATCTTCAGGCCGAGGCGGAGAAGCTGGGTTACGCCACCCTCGTGGCGGAAGGCTCGGCCATCGTCATGTCGCTCATCCAGACGGGCAAGGTTGAGGCCATCGTCGGGGTCAGCTGCCTGCCCGTGCTCGAGCGCGCCTTTCCCTACATGGAAGCGGCGGCCGTTCCCGGTGTCGCCATTCCGCTGCTGCAGGACGACTGCATCGACACCACCGTGGACGAGGAATGGATCTGGGACTACATCCACCTCACCAGCGACGACCACACCCGCCGCCTGGATCTGGGCCGGCTGCGCGACGAGGTGGCCGCGTGGTTCACGCCCGAGTCGCTGCGCACCGCGCTGGGAGAACCTCAGGGTGAATCCGAGCGCATCGCCCACGAATGGTTGGCGCGCGCCGGCAAACGCTGGCGCCCCTTTTTGGCCGTCGCCGCCTGTCAGGCGTTGCGCCCTCAGCGGGAGATGGCGCAGCTTGAGGATGTGAAACCCATCGCGCTGGCGGTGGAGTGCTTTCACAAGGCGTCGCTCATCCACGACGACATTGAGGACGGGGACGCGCTGCGCTACGGCGAAAAGACGCTGCACGCCCAATACGGTGTCGCCGTCGCGCTCAATGTGGGCGACCTCTTGATTGGCGAAGGCTACCGCTTGATCGCCCAATGCAAGGCTTCCGCAGAACAACGCGCGGCCATGCTTGAGGTTGCCGCCACCGGCCAGCGCGAGCTCTGCCGCGGTCAGGGTGCGGAGCTCTGCTGGCAGCGCTCGCCCGAACCCATGAGCACGCTGCAGGTGCTCGACATCTTCCGCAAGAAAACCGCACCCGCCTTCGAGGTGGCCTTGCAGCTTGGCGCCATCCATGCCGGGCTTGACGCCCACGCCGCCGTGTCCGCCACCCTGCGCCAATACAGCGAGGCGCTGGGCATCGCTTATCAGATCCGCGACGATCTCCATGACCTTGTGGATTCGGACGCGCCCAATGACTTGAGCGCCATGCGCCCGAGCCTGCTTCTGGCCGTGGCGCACGAGCGGGCGAAAGACGCCGATCGCGAGCTGACGGATGCGCTCTGGCATCGCCAGACTCCCGCCGGATACGACGCCGCAAAACTGGCGGCGTTGTGCCGCCGGCTCAAGGCGGTGGAACGCGCTGAATCTCTGCTGGCCACGTACAAAGAGGAGGCCGTGCGCGCGTTGGCGGATTTGGAAAATCCCAATCTGAAGGGGCTGCTGCGCCGGGTCATCGGCAAGATCTTTGACGAGACCGAAATCAAGGGTTGGTGCAGCGAAGTGCAGGCATCCGAACTGCATCAGGTCCGCCGGCAGGCCATCGCCTGAGCGGCTGGCGCTGATGAGCCTGCGCCTCCAACTACTGCAGGTGGCGCGCCTTGCCCCGCGACTTCTGGGAGACTCCACCGAACTGGTTCGCGCCTACCTTCGCAGCCAGATGGCTGAGGGCGCAGGACGCGACCGCGCCGGGCGCCCCGACCTCTACTACACCATCTTTGCGGTGGCCGGATTGCAGGCGCTGGACGAGCCTGTGCCCGAAGAACCTGTCGCCGCTTACTTGTTGTCGCATGGCGACGGCGCCGGGTTGGACTTCGTGCACCTCTCGGCACTCGCGCGATGCTGGGCGGCCATCGGCTCAGAGCGCATGCCTGAGGGACTCGCCGACGCGTTGCTCTCGCAACTCGAATCCTTCCGCAAACCCGACGGCGGTTACGAAGGCAACCGGACACTTTCCCACGGCAGTGCCTACGGCGCCTTTGTGGCGCTGGGTGCCTACGAGGATCTGGGCCGGCGCCCCCCGCAAATCCTGAAGCTGATCCAAAGCCTTAAACGGCTGGAGACTCCCGACCACGCGTGGAGCAATGTGCCCGGCGCCTCGGTCGGCGCCACCAACGCGACGGCGGGCGCCGTGGCGCTCATTCGATACCTGGGCTTTCCCGTCAACGACGCCGTGGGCAACTGGCTTCTGGCGCGCGCCCATGAACAGGGCGGCTTCGTGGCCGCGCCGGGCGCGCCCCTGCCCGATTTGCTCTCCACCGCCACGGTGCTGCATGCGCTGGCGGCCATGGATCGCCGCCTGCCGGCACCGTTGCACGAACGCTGCATGGATTTCATCGACAGCCTCTGGACCAACGATGGTGGCTTTCACGGGCACTGGGCGGACGAACACGCCGATGCGGAGTACACGTTTTACGCGCTACTGGCGTTGGGACACCTGAGCCTGTGACCGGCGCAGGCACGCCAGCCCGGCGGCCGTCAGGAGCGCGTTGACCATCAGCAACTCGTAGCCAAACGCGTAGCCGAACCACTCGCGCGAGTGGGCGGCCAGCGCCCAGCAGGCCAGCGGCGATGCGACGCAGAGGAGAGGAACCCAGCGCTCATCCACAATCCATCGGGTGAAGAGCCCGACCGCAAAGAGACCCAGCAGCGGGCCGTAGGTGTATGTGGCCAGACTAAGCACGAGGTCAATGACGGCGCGCTGGTTGGCTGCCCTAAAAATCAGGATGACCAGCAGCAACAGAAGCGCGAAAGCGATGTGGGCACGCTGCCGCAGCCGGGTTTGCGCCGCCTCTGTTCGATGTGGGTCGCGTGCGATGTCGAGGCAGTAGCTGGTGGTGAGGGTCGTCAACACCGAGTCCGCACTTGAAAACGTCGCGGCGGAAAGGCCCAGCACGAATGCCACGGCGGCCATCGTGCCCAGATGGTGGAAGGCCAGCATCGGGAAGAACTGGTCGGTTCGCGCCGGCGGCTCGATGCCTTTGGATTGTGCGAAGGCGTAAAGTAGCGCGCCTAGCAGCAGGAACAGGGCGTTGACTAGCACGATCGGAACGCTGAACCAGAGCAGGTTTTTCTGGGCGTCGCGAAGCGTGGGGCAGGAAAGGCACTTCTGCATGGAGTTTTGGTCGAGCCCCGTCATCACCACGGCGATGGCCGCGCCGGAGAGAAATTGCTTCCAGAAATAGTGCGGCGACGACACGTCCCAATGGAACACCTGCGCGTGCGGGCTGGCGCGCACTGCCGCCACGAGCCCGTCCCAATCCAGTCCCATGCCACGCGCGACAGCCACGAGCGAGAGCGCAAGGCCCAGCAGGAGAAAGGCCGACTGCCATGTGTCGGTCCACACCAGTGTCCGGATGCCGCCGCGAAAGGTGTAGAGAAGCATGAGTGCAATCATGGCGGCCACCGACACGGAGAAGGGCACGCCCCACCGATCGAACACGAAGGTCTGGAAAACGCCCGCCGCCAGATACAGCCGCGCTGCGGCCCCTAGGGTGCGAGAGAGCAGAAAAAACACCGCGCCCGTCTTCTGCGTGCGAGGCCCAAAGCGCGCCCCCAGATAGCCGTAGATGGAGGTCAGCTCCAGCCGGTAGTAAAGCGGCAGCAGCACGAAGGCGATGGCGACGTAGCCCAACACGTAGCCCAGCACCATCTGCAGGTAGGCAAACTGGTGGGTGCCCACGGAACCGGGGATGGAGATGAAGGTGACGCCCGAGAGCGAATCGCCAATCATCCCGAAGGCGACCACGTACCACGGCGAGGCCTTGTTCCCGAGAAAGTAGCTCGAAGAGTCTGCGCGCCGGCTGGTGCGCCACGCGATGGCCAGCAGCACCGCGACATACGCTGCCACACACGCGAGGATGACGGCTGGCGCCATGCGCGGTGATTGAAGGGGAAATCACGGCGGCGCACAACGGCAGAGGCACCTTGGGGGCCGATGTTCTGCATTGACCACGACGGCGGCCGGGCTAGTCTGGCGGCCTGATTCCACTCATCATCAACCCCGCATTATGAGCCCAAAACAACCCACGCCCTCGCGGCGCGAATTCATCCAGCACACCGCTGCGGCCACCGTCGCGGCTGCCGCCGTTCCACTGTTCAAGACCCCGGTGTACGGACAGGCCAAGGCCCCCAGCGTCAATGTCGTCGGCGCCAACAACCGCATTGTTGTGGGGCACATCGGCGTGGGCGGACAGGGCATGGCCCACGTGCGCACCGCCAAGGGGCAGGCGGCTGCCGCCAACGTGGTTCAGGCGGCCGTGTGCGATGTGTCCAAGCACCGCACGGGCGAGGCGAAGGCTTTCATTGAGAAGGACAACCCGGGCGCCAAGGTGGAAGGCTTTGCCGACTATCGCAAGGTGCTTGAGCGCGGCGATCTGGACGCCGTGTTCATCACCACGGTGGACCACTGGCACACGCGCATCGCCGTGGATGCGCTTAACGCCGGCAAGCATGTGTACGTGGAGAAGCCGATGACCCGCTACCTAGGCGAGGCCTTCGAGATTCTCGACGCCGTCAAGAAGACCGGCAAGAAACTGCAGGTGGGCGCGCAGGGCTGCTCCGACGCCAAGTGGCAGAAGACCGCCGAGATCATCAAGTCTGGTGCCATCGGCGCGATGGTGCTGGGTCAGGGCTCGTACATGCGCAACAATCCCAAGGGCGAGTGGAACTACACCATCCAGCCCTGGGCCAGCGCTGAGGACATCAACTGGAAGTCTTGGCTCGGCCCGGTGAAAAAGCAGGTGGGCTTCAGCGCCGACCACTACTTCCGCTGGCGCAAGTATTACCCGTACTGCGCTGGCCTGCTAGGCGACCTCTTCCCCCACCGCCTGCATCCGCTGATGCTGGCGACGGGCAACCCGCAATATCCCACGCGCGTGGTTTCGCTGGGCAGCAAGCTCATCGGGTCGGACAAGAACACGCCCGGCACCTTCGAGCGCGACGTACCCGAGACGGTGCAGCTCATCGCCGAATTCCCGGGCGGGCTCAATCTCATGGTGACGAGCGCCACCGTGAACGAGCAGGGATTGCCCGACATGATTCGCGGCCACAAGGGCACGCTCTACTTTGCCGGCAACCGCGTGGAGCTCAAGCCCGAGCGGCCCTTCGCCGAGGAGATTGACCCGCAGGTGTGGGAAAACCTGCAGCCCGGCGAGAGCGTGCAGGTGCATGAAAAGAACTGGTTTGACTGCATCCGCAGCGGCAAGGAACCCAACGCGGGCATTGATCTGGCCGTGAAGGTGCAGACCGTCATCTCGCTGGCCGAGATGAGCGAGCGTCTGAGCGTGATGTGCCTCTTCGATCCCAAGACCCGCAAGGTCACCGACGGCACCGGCCGGGAAATCAAGCCCATCACCTACGGCAGCACCGACCTGTCCTAGGCGCCGCCAACATTCACCACCGGGGCTTCGCCACGAAAGCGAGGCCCCGGTTTTTTGCATGCCGCTCATCACTCTTGCGCGCCACGCGATGGGCACCCGGTTCGAGGTTGCCCTGCATGGCGGCGATCCATTGCGCCTGCGCGCCGCAGCAGAGGAGGCGCTCGATGAGATCGGGCGACTCGATGCGCTGCTGAGCTTTCATGCGCCCTCCAGCCAGCTCGCTCAAGTCAACGCCCGCGCCGAGCGCGAGCCTGTGCCGGTCTGCGCCGAAGTGTTTTCATTGCTCAAGCACTGCGACCGGCTCACGGCCGAAACTCGCGGCGCCTTCGACATCACTATCGCGCCTCTGCTGCGCTGCTGGAAGTTCATCGGCCAAACTGGCGCCACGCCCTCCGATGCGGAGTTGGATGCCGCGCTCCAATGCACTGGCTGGCGCCACGTGGAACTGGATGAACGCGCCAGCACCGTCCGGATTCGCCGCAGCGGTGTGCAACTGGATTTGGGCTCCGTCGGCAAGGGCTACGCGCTAGGAGTGGCCATCGACCGGCTGCGCGAACTGGGCGTGCCCCACGCGTTGATGCATGGTGGCACCAGCACGGTCTGCGCCTTGGGCCTGCAACCCGATGGCAAGCCGTGGCGTGTGGCGGTGGACCATCCCGCCGCAACGATCGAATCACCGCAGGCCCCGCTCGCCGCCGTCACGTTGTGCGGCGACACCCTCTCCGTGTCCGGTGTTAAATCAAAGAGCTTCACAGACGAAGCGGGCCGACTGCAGGGGCATGTGCTCGATCCGCGCACAGGCCGCCCCACCCAAGCGGCACGACTGGCGGCCGTGCTGCTGCCCTCGGCCACCGAGAGTGACGCGTTCTCGACCGCGTTGCTGGTGGACGGCGAGGCTGGACTAACCACACTGCGCACGGCGCGACCTCATCTGCGGGCGCTGGTCGCCGCCCCGCAGGCGCAAAGGTGGCGCATCCATTCGGTGGGATTGCAAGACGGGTTACTCGCCGGGGAATGCTGACCTCAGCCGCCACGCCTCCATGAGTTCCTCGGGCACCTCCGTCAGAAATCGCGAGGGCTCCAGAAACACACCCTCGCCAGAAGCTGCCGCCATCGAGCGCATGTAGGGATGGCAGAGGTGCAGCCATTCCTTGGCACGCGTCGCCGCCACGTAGAACAGGCGGCGCTCCTCCTCCAGAGAATCCTCCGTGGCGCGCGCCGAGGGGAACATTCCTTCGCAGAGCATGATGACAAACACGACCTGAAATTCCAGCCCCTTGGCCTGATGGATCGTGCTGAGCCGAAGCCGGTCGGCCTCCGTGTCCCCCGACCGCTCCTCTTGCGACTCGATGTTTGAGAGCAACGCCAGCTCAGCCAGGAATGACTCGGCTGATTCATGTCGCTGCGCAAAGACCGCCAGCTCCTCCAGTTCCTCCAGCCGCGCGGCCGCGCGATCGTAGCTGGCGGTGACGTACTCCTTGTAACCCGATTCTAAAATGATCCGGACCAGCCCCCCCACGTCGTGGCACTCTCCGGCCGCTTCCAGCTTTGCCATCATTTCCACAAGCTGGCCCCATCCACTCTGCGCCTTTTGGGGCACGCCGCAGCAGCCTTTGAGCGCCGCTGCCCGGGGCGTCCCTGCAACGCAGTTGGAGTGAAGCGAACGCCACAGTTTCTGTGCCGCCTTTGGGCCGATGCCCGGCAGCATCAGCGCCAGCCGCACAAACGCCACCTCGTCGAGGGGGTTGGTGAGCCACCGCAGATAGGCCACCACATCCTTCGCATGCGCCTGCTCAAAAAACCGGATGCCGCTGGTGATGCTGAAGGGAATGCCCCGGCGGGTCAGCTCCATCTGCAGTTCCAACGAGTGAAAATGCGACCGGTACAGCACGACCATCTCGCGCAATGGAATCCCCTGCTGCTGCAGCTCCACCGCGCGTTGGGCCACAAAGCCCGACTGTTCCGCCGCGGAACCGCAGGCCACCAAGGCCGGCTTCGCGCCTGAGGGGCGGGCGGCCACCAGGGCCTTGGGAAGCTGCTGCGTGTTGCCGGCGATGACGGCGTTGGCCAGCGCCAGGATTTCAGGCGTGCTCCGGTAGTTGGTCTCGACTTTGTACACCTGCGCTCCGGAATGGCGCCGGGCAAACCCGAGGATGTTTTGAAAGTCTGCGCCGCGCCACGAGTAGATGCTCTGCGCGTCATCGCCCACCACCATCAGGTTGCGGTGGCGAGCGGCCAGCAGGTCGATGAGCTGCGCCTGCAGCGGGTTGGTGTCCTGATACTCGTCCACCAGGATGAACTGGAACCGCTGCTGATAGTGGTCCCGCACATCCTCCGAGTCCCTCATCAGCTTGAGCCACAGCACCAGCAGGTCGTCGAAGTCCATCATGCCCTGCGTCCGCTTGCGCGCGGCGTACCGTCCTTGGATCGCCTCCAGGGTTTCGGCGATGGCGATAAACCACGGATATTGTGCTTCCACCAGCGTGCGCAGCGGCTCGCACTTGTTGACCGCCAGCGAGAAAAGATCGCCCAGCACCTCGGGCTTGGGAACCTTCGCCCCCTTGGGTTCCAGCCCGGCCTCGGCGAGGCAGGTTTTAAGGATGGCCTTCGCATCATCGCGGTCCTGGATGGTGAACCCCGAAGGAAATCCGGCTGCCTCGGCGTGCCTGCGCAGGATGCGATTGCCGATGGCGTGGAAGGTCCCCCCCCAGAGCCCGGGGATTTCATGCCCCATGAGCTGCGCCACCCTTCGCATCATCTCACCCGCCGCCTTGTTGGTGAAGGTGAGCAGCAGGATTCGTTCTGGCGCGATGCCCTGTTCCAAAAGGAACGCCACGCGGTAAATGAGCGTTCGCGTCTTGCCCGATCCCGCGCCGGCGATCACCAGCGCAGGCCCCGGCGGGGCGGTGACGGCGGCGAGCTGCGCGGGATTGAGTTCCTGCGCGTAGTCGATGCGCGAGCTTGGCGTGGACTGCCCGGCTTGGACCAGATATTCGCGCACCATGATCGGGTGGAACCCTAACGAGCGCATCTGCCGCGGGAAAGCCTTACCACATGGTTTTGCCACTTGGCCGGAACCTGCTGCGCCGTTATCCTCGCCGTTTTCGTTCCATGTCGCATCACGGACATCACGCCCCGGCCGGCGAGCCCCTCGCCGCCAGCAAAAGGTCCACGGTCGAAATCATCCGCCGTGTGTGGGTGTATTTGCGCCCCTATCCCTGGCTCGCGGCCGCCACGGTGGGATGCGCCGTGGTGTCGCTGGCCGCCTCGTTTGCCTTCCCCAAGCTCACGCAGATGATCATCGATGAGATTGTGAAGGGGCGTCGTGTGGATTGGCTGGGAGGCGCGGCGCTGGCGCTGGCGGGCGCGTTCGTTCTGCGCGACGCCTTCAACAGCCTGCGCATCCGCCTCAACAATCACTTGGAACAGCGCGTCATCTTCGACATGCGCCGCGACCTTTTCGCCCGCCTGCAGCGTCTGCCCGCCGGCTACTTCGACAAGCGCGCCTCGGGCGACCTCATGACCCGCGTCGTGGAGGACGTCAACAGCGTCGAGCGAATCCTGATTGATGGCGCCGAGCAGGGCGTCGTGGCTGTCTTGGGCATCGTCGGCGTGGCGGTGATCCTCTTCTTCTCCAACCCCACACTGGCGGCCGTGGCGATGGCGCCGTTGCCGCTGCTGGCCGGCGGGGCGCTCTGGTACACGATGACGGCTCACAAGCGTTATCGCCGCCAGCGCGAGGCGGCCAGCGCGCTCAATGCTCATCTCATGGACAGTCTTCAGGGCATCCGGCAGATCAAGATGTTCGGCCGGCAGCCGCACGAGGATTCGCGGTTTTCCGAACATGCCGAGGCCCTGCGCCAGGGAACGCTGGGCATCATGCGGGCCTGGGCCAACTACAATCCGGCGATGAGCCTCATCGCCGCCTTGGGTTCCGTCCTCGTGTTGTGGCTGGGCGGGCGCCAAGTACTGGCGGGCACCATGACGGTGGGCGAGCTGGTGGGGTTCCTGTTTTACCTCGCGCTGTTCTTTGACCCGCTGGCCCGGCTGCACTCGCTCAATCAGATTCTCCAGGCGGGGCGCGCAGCCGGCGAACGGGTGTTTGACATCCTCGACCACGAGCCTGAGCGCGAGACCGGCCGGACGGAGTTGTTGCCGCGCGGCCTGCGCGGCGAGGTTCGGTACGAGCGCGTGTCCTTCGCCTACGAGACCGGCCGCCCCGTGCTGCAGCACATCACACTGCATGCACGGCCCGGGGAGACCGTCGCACTGGTTGGCCCCACCGGCGCGGGCAAGTCCACGCTGGTGAATCTGATGTCGGCGTTGTACGAACCCGATGAGGGGCGCATCCTGATTGACGACTGCGACACGCGCACGGTGACATTGGAATCGCTGCGCGGCGCCATTGCAGTGGTGAGTCAGGAGCCCTTCCTGTTTAACGGCACCCTTCGCGAGAACATCCTCTACGGCCGCTTGGACGCCACCGAGGCCGAGATGGTGCAGGCCTGCAAGGCGGCCAACTGCCACGAATTCATCACGCGCCTGCCCGCCGGATACGACAGCGCGGTGGGCGAGCGGGGTGTGAAGCTCAGCGTAGGCGAGAAGCAGCGCGTGAGCATCGCGAGGGCGTTGTTGCGCAACGCGCCCATTCTTCTGCTCGATGAGGCCACTGCCAGCGTGGATACCGTCACCGAGAAGCTCATTCAGGAGGCGCTGGAGCGACTCGTGTCGGGGCGCACGTCCTTCGTCATCGCCCACCGCCTCTCCACCATCCGCAAGGCGCACCAGATCCTCGTGCTGCAGCATGGGCAGATTGTCGAACGGGGCACTCACGAAAGCCTACTGGAGGCAGACGGGCTGTACGCAAAGCTGGCGCGCATTCAGAACGCCGCGTCCATTGAGGAGCGCTTTGAGGCGATGGGCGAACCCTCCTAGGCGGCACGCCCCCGCCGGTCAACCAAGCGCCTTCTCCAGTTCGCGGTGGTTGATTTTGCCGCTGCCCAGCACAGGGATCTCACTGACCACACGCACTTCCCTCGGGACGGCGAAATTAGGCAGGCCCTTTGCCTGCAGGACGCGGCGCAACTCGCCCACATCCAGCCGCGCCTCGTTGGTGATGGCCACCAACGACTCGCCCTTCTCCGCATCGCTGCGGGAGAGAACGGCGATCTGACAGTGCTCTCCAAACTGCGGGAACGCGCCGGCCAGCGCATCCTCCACCGCCGTCAGACTCACCATTTCGCCGCCCACCTTGGCGAAGCGCTTCGCGCGGCCGCGAATGTAGATGAACCGGTCCGCATCCACATGCGCGATGTCGCCGGTGTCGTACCAGCCGCCCAATGCCGCGAACGCCGCGTGCGCATCCGGGTTGAGATAGCCCTTCATGATGTTGGGCCCGCGCAGGAACAAGCGCCCACCCTCCGCCACGCCGTCCACGGGCTCGATGCGATAATCCATCGCCGGGAAAAGACGCCCGACGGAACCAGCGCGCGACTCGATCACGGTGTTGACGCTCGCCACAGGGCTGGTTTCGGTGGCGCCGTAGCCCTCGTGAATGCGAACCCCAAATTCGCGCGCCCAGAGTTCGCGCGTCGCCTCCTGAACCTTTTCGGCGCCGCAGATGAGATAGCGCAGTCGGGCAAAGTCCGCCGGGTGCGCCGCGCGCGCATAGCCCGTCACGAAGGTGTTGGTTCCCAGGAGCACCGTGCAGTCACGGTCGTAAAAGGCCGCGGGAATCTGCCGGTAGGACAGCGGTGAAGGAAAGAGGTAGGCGTACATGCCGCGCACGAGCGGCAGCAGCAACCCCACCGTCAGCCCGAAGGAGTGGAAGAGCGGCAGACAGGTGAACACCCGATCCCTGTCCTGCAGGTCGATCACCGCCGCGCACTGCCTCACGTTCGCCAGGAGGTTGCGATGTGTGAGCTCCACGGCCTTGGGCTGGCCTTCGGACCCGCTGGTAAAGAGAACCACGGCCGTATCGGCGGAGGGCGGGCAGGGCCCCTCCCACGCGCAGCACCGGTGGCGCAGCGCGCACAGCAGCCGCGCCGACGCAGAAATCCCATCGCGAATGTCCTCGATGAACACCAGCGTGATCCCCGATTTCACCAACAGGGCAAGATCGAGCTTGGCTTTTTCAACAAACGAACGGGAGGTGATGATGTGGCGCAGTCCTGCGATCTGGGCACACTGCAGCATCGCCGCCGTGCCTGCCGAATAATTGAGCAGCGCAGGCACGCGGCCGGCCGCCCACAGGCTGCACAAGGTTGCCGCATGGACGTTGGCATTGGGCAACAGCACTCCCACACGCCCGCCTTCGCTCACCGGCAGCGACTTCCACTGCCTGGAGAGCAGGTCGGCGCCCATCATCAATTCACGGTAGGTGAGCACCCTGCCACTCGTATCCTCCAGCACGACATGGCGGGGCTGCTGCCGGGCCATTTGCGCCACGGCCTTAAGGAGGGTCACCGGCCCATGTTCCATCTCGACTTCAAATTGCTGACTCACCATTCGGTCGCGCGCCCACTGGGTCAGCCGCCCTCGCGCTTCCCCCGAGTCGATCCCCGGATATGCGGGCGGGGCGGTGGGATCGGAGAAGTGCGTGGTGACTTTGGGAAACCACTTCGTCCAGCCCGCGTGCGGCGACCGGGCCACGCGCTGCGCCCCTCGCAGGTGGCAAAAGATCACGCGCGCTCCCGTCTTGTGCAGTAGAAAGCCCGTGCCGTCGAAGAGCCGCTGCAGGGTGCCCGTGCGCGACATTCGCCCCTCGGCGAAAAGCACGAGCTTGCCCCCGGCCTCCAAGTGCTCGGCCATGTGCTTGGCGGCGTAGGGCGAGCCTTCGTCGATGAGGATGATTCGGGGATTGGAGAGGATCCACGCATGCAACCTGCTGACCCGCGCCGGCAGCGACGACGCCACGAATTTCCAGTCGGGTTCCAGCGCCAGCCCCACGAACAGCCAGTCAATCCAGGAGAGGTGATTGGGCACCAGCAAGAGCGGGCCTGGTGCGCGCGCGGCCCGCGCGTTCACCGCACTCCAGCGAAAAAGCACGCGCAGCACCCCGCGCATCATCGCCAGGAACAGCCGGTTGGCCCACGGGTTCATGGGGCCGCAGGATAGGCCGCCCCCCGGCCCGTGGCGAACCCATTCATGCCGGAAGGATTGCCGCAGCGGCCGTGACTGTGTTAAATGCTCCGCTTGGCGTGAGCAGCGTCCCCCAATCCCCCCGAAAAATCGGATTCTACTCCGCCACGGCTGCGGTGATCGCCTCGATGATTGGCGCGGGCATCTTCGGCTCCACGGGCGGATTTGCCTACAAGCTGGGGAACGAAGCTGACGTGCTCTTGGTGTGGCTCTTCTGCGGGGGCTTCGCGCTGGCCGGCGCGCTCTCGCTGGGTGAGATGGCGGGCATGATGCCTCGTGCCGGCGGCTGCTACCTTTTCAACCGCGAGGTGTACGGCGCCACCGTGGGCTACCTCAGCGGCGTGCTGACCATCCTGCTGGCGTTCATTGGCGCACTCGCCTTCATCGCGCTGCTGCTCGGCCACTACGTCGGCGAATTCGTCCCCAAGGCGCCGCCCGCCGCCACGGCCGCCCTCGCGGTGGCGATGTTCAGTCTGGTTCATTGCGCGGGACTGGAAATGGGAACGCGCGTGAATGACGCGTTCACCGTCTTCAAGCTGGGCGTGTTGGCCGCGTTCGTCGTGGCCGGGCTGTCTGCGAAGGACATGGCGGCGCCGTTGGAGATTCCCCCGCAGGGCTGGCCCGGCGTGTTCTCCGCCCCCTTTGCCGCGGCGATGGTTTCTGCCAGTTTCGCCTACATGGGATGGGAGACCACGACCTTCATCAGCAGCGAGGTGCGTTTCCCCGAGCGCAATGTCCCGCGCTCGCTGCTGGCGGGCACGCTCGTCGTGACGGCCACCTACCTTCTGGTCACCTGGGTGTATCTGCGGGCGCTCTCCCCCACCGAGATGGTCGCGCGCGCGGCCGACGGAACGGTGTCGGGCGTGTTTGACGTGGGCCTCCGGGCGGCGCGCCGCCTCTTTGATGGCGATGTGAGGGTGTGGTTTAATTCCATGATCCTCATCGTGCTGCTGTCCACGCTGAGCACGGTGACGATGGTGGGCGCACGCGTGTTGCGCGCCATGTCCCAGGCCGGGCAACTGCCGGCCGCCCTTGACCACCTGAACGCGCGCGGAGCCCCGGGGCGGGCGCTGATCGTCCAGGGGGCCGGCACGATTCTCTTCATCGTGGCCGCGCGCAGCTTTCAAAATGCCGACACGCTGCTGCAGTACATCGGCCTGCCGCTCACCCTCGTGATGGGTGCCGCGGTCCTGGGCGTCATCGTCCTGCGCCGGCGAGACCCCGGCCGCCCCCGGCCATTCCGCGTGCCGCTCTACCCGCTTCCTCCGCTGCTCTTTGGCGCGCTGGCGTGCTGGATGGTGGTTTCTTCGGTGCGGGAAAACCCCGCCGCCGCGCTGGCGTCGGCCGGCACCATCGCCCTGCTGCTCCTGCTGAGGCCCGTGCTCTCCCGGCCCGTACGTTAGGGTCACTTCACCTTGCGGAATTGCACGGCGTCGCAGACGACGTAGCCGTCGGCGGCCTTGTTGGACACCGTCACCATCGTGGCCTTCCCCGCCGGCAGCGTGAACCGGCCCAGAACACTGCCTCCGGCAGCGCGCGCATCGCGCTGGTTCACCTTCACCGTCCGGGGCGCCGCGCCCGCCACCGCGATGGCGACCGGCGTGTTCGTGGCTCGATTTGCAAAGGGGGGAAAGTGCAGCACGATTTCGTATTCTCCCGCCTCCTTGAGGTCGGGGGTGAAGGTCAGTTCCATCGCCCCATTGCGGCTGTCGCCATCATGCACATAGCCTTCGCCGACCTTCCAGGGTTGCGAGCGCGACGGCGTCCAGTCGCCCATGGCGCGCGCCTCGCCCTCGTCCATCACCACGCCCTCGAGTTTCACATCCAGGCGCGCCGCGGCTCCCCCGGCTTTGGGGCCTTTCCACTCCAACACCTGTTGGTCGGCCGAGAGGCGGGCGCGCAGCTTGGGATAGTTGATGCGCTGCACCGCCACGTGCTCGTCGATTGCCTGCAGTGCCGCCGTCGCGGCCGTTTGCCCAAGCACCATGAAGACCGGCTCCATGCGGATCGAGCCGTAGGCAATGTGCGTGGCCGAGAGGCAGACCGGCACGAGAAGGTTGACGCATTCGGTTTCCTTGGGCACCAGGGCGCGGTAGCTGATGGGAAAGGGCGAAAAGCCGCCCACCTGCACGTCGCCTTCATTGCGCACGTGCCCGGCCGCGTCCACATGGCGCTGGGTGTGGTGCGAGTCCATGGTGTACGCCGCCAGTCCCGCCGGATCCTCCACCACTTCGCGGCCCTGGCAGTGGTGCTGCGTCATCACATAGGCACCCACCATGCGCCGCGCCTCGCGCACATAGAGCTGCTCGGGCCAATGGCCGGTGTCGGCAAATTCATCCCTGCACCGGCCCCAGCGCGAAACTTCCTGGCGCACCGCCTGTGGCACGCGCGGATGGTTGGCCAGCGTCCACATGAGTCCCTGCTGATAGTCGCGGTGCCGCGCGGTGATCTTCCCGCGCTCCGCATGGCTGGCCGCGGGGTAGTCATAATTCTGGCCGATGAAGTCGGTGGAGAACCCATGGTTGTTGTTGATGTCCGTCTTGCGGTTGGGCATGGCGGAAAAACTCCACGGCACGCCCTTGTACCCGGCCTCGTAGTTTCGGAAGAGCAGCTCGTACCAGCGTTCGTCGTATCCCGCCGGCTTCTCCCATGCGAGGCGATTGTCCGGATGATCGGTGAGGCACATGCGAAAATTGTAAGCCTGCACGCGCACATCTGCAGCGCCCTCGACGCCGGGCCCGTTGGGGTCGATGAAAGGCAGCAGGCCGCTGGCCGTGTCGCCCCGCTTCACGTAGGGATCCACACCCACCACGAATTGGTGGTGCCTTGCGTTCTTGGTCTGCACCCCGTTGAGCGTTTCCTTGAACTGGCTGTTGGCCTCGCGCCCGATGACATGACTGGTGCCGGCCGCCGCCATGAGATCGCCCTCGTAGGTGGCATCGATGAACACCTTCGCCCGAAACACGCGCCCCGACTCGGTCGCGATCGACACGATGCGCGTGGCGTCTTTCACGACTCCCTCCTTTTGACGGAGCCGCTCGCCGCGCACCACCTCCACGCCCGCCTCGCGCGCCCATGCCTCCAGCACGAGCAGGGCGGCACTCGGCTCGAAGGTCCACATGGCGTCCTCGGCCAAGCCCGTCCTGCTCTGGCCGCCATCACGGTACGCCTCGCGCTGCTGCCAGCGCCACGAGTCGGGCTTTGTGTAGTGCGTGCGAATCCGCTGGTAGAACTCCCGCGAAATGCCGCCAATCGCGGCCTTGTTGCCAATGTCCGTCTGTCCCAGCCCACCGGTGGTGAGCCCGCCAATCCGGCGGGTTGGCTCGATGAGAACCACCGTGCGCCCCATGCGCCGCGCTTGCACCGCCGCGGCCACGCCGCCCGACGTGCCGCCGTAAATGCACAGGTCAGGTTCGGCGGCCGCCGAGACTCCCACGATGAACAAGGCTCCCGCAACGACACCCCAGCCTTGAGGATGCATGGCTTTCATCGGCTCCACAGTGCCGCTGGGTTTGCCTCCCTGTCAAACCCGCCCCGGCACGCGAAGCCCCAAATGCAGGCTGGACGCATGGAGCGTCCCCGCGCCATCCTAAGGGCATGTTCCGCAGACTGCGCCCCGCATTGCCGGCCATGGCATTGATGGCGCTTGGTGCGCAGGCCGCACCGGTGGACTTTGCGCACCAGATCGTGCCGATCCTGCGCGAGCATTGCACCCAGTGCCATGCGGGAGACAAAAAGAAGGGTGGGCTCTCGATCAACACGAGGGCCGAATTGCTGGCGGGCGGAGAGAGTGGCAAGGCGCTGGTGCCGGGCAGCGGCGCCAAGTCGCGATTGATCGAGGCCGTCCTGTCGGCAGATCCCGACCGGCGGATGCCTCAGAAGGGAGCGCGGCTTCCGGTTGAGAAGGTGAATTTGTTGCGCCAATGGATCGATGAAGGCGCGGCGTGGCAGGATGGATTCACCTTCAAGCCGCCCGCCTACGAGCCACCGCTTCGGCCCCGGCGTCCGGTGTTGCCGCCGGCAAGGGACGGACGCACCCATGCCATCGACCGCATCCTTGACGAGTACGCCACCCAGCACCGGTTGCCCCGGCCTCAGCCCTTGGCAGACGAGGCGTTCGCCCGGCGTGTGCACCTGGACTTGGTGGGCCTGTTGCCAGAGCCCGACGCGCTGGACCGGTTTCTCGCGGACACCTCGCCGGACAAACGCGCCCGGCTCGTGCGGGCATTGCTCGCGCAAGACACCACGTACGCCGAACACTGGCTGACGTTCTGGAATGATCTGCTTCGGAACGACTATTCAGGAACGGGCTTCATCACCGGGGGGCGCAAGCAAATCACGGGCTGGCTCTACCGGGCGCTCGTGGAAAACAAGCCCTACGACCAGTTCGTTCGCGAGCTGATCGCCTATTCGCCGGAAAGCGAGGGCTTCGCTGCGGGCATCAAGTGGCGCGGTGATGTGAGCGCGGGCGCGACCACTGAAATCCAGTTTGCCCAGTCCGTCGGGCAGGCGTTTCTGGGCATCAACCTCAAGTGCGCTTCCTGCCACGACAGCTTCATCGACCGGTGGAAACTGGACGAATCCTTCGGACTGGCGGCGATTTACGCCACCGGCAGGTTGGAGATTCACCGGTGCGACAAGCCGGTGGGCAGAACGGCAAAGGCGTCCTGGCTGTTTCCTGAACTGGGCCAGGTGGACGCGGGCGCGCCGCAGCCGCAACGGCTCAAGCAGCTCGCCGCGCTGATGACTCACCCGGACAATGGGCGATTGACGCGCACCATAGTGAATCGCATGTGGCACCGGCTCATGGGCCGTGGCGTTGTGCATCCCACCGACGCGATGCAGACCGAACCGTGGAGCCATGATCTGCTCGACCATCTGGCGGTGCATCTGGCGGACCAGAAGTTTGACCTCAAGCAAACGCTGGAGCTGATCGCCACATCTGCCGCCTATCAGTCGCACGCCGAGGTGATGGGCGCCGATGCTGCAGAGCGGGGCTACCAGTTTGCCGGTCCCCGCGCCAAGCGTCTCACCGCGGAGCAGTTCGTGGATGCCGTGTGGCAAATCACCAGCACGGCGCCCGCGCGCCACGACGCGCCCGTGGTTCGTGGCCGTGCGAGCGTTTCAGCCCCGCAGGACGCGACGACCACGGCGCGCTGGATTTGGTCCCACGCCAACGCCACCCGCGCGCCCGCGGGCGAAGTGCTCGTGGCGCGCGCCAGAGTGAACCTCAAGTCTGTACCGCTCCGGGCCGGCGCGGTGGTCACGGCCGACAACAGTTTCGCGCTCTACGTCAATGGAGCGGCGGCCGGTGCCAGCGAGAATTGGGAGAGCCCCGTGGCGTTATCTCTGGCTGCGCGCCTGAAAGCCGGAACCAACGAGATCGTGCTCGTGGCAAAAAATGGTGGCGCGGGCCCGAATCCGGCGGGGGCGTTCTTCGAGTCAAGAATCCAGCTCGCGGGCGGGGAAACCGTGACCGTTGGGACGGACACCACATGGCAGGTGACCCAGACCGTTCCCGATAACCGCGGCCGATTCAAGACGGAGCCTGCGGATTGGCGTCCGGCCGTGGCGGTGCCCGACGCCTCGGTTTGGCATTCGAGCATCGGCAGACAATTGGGCGCGCAGCTCGCACAGGCAGCGACCAGTCCTCAGCCCATGGTTCGCGCCTCGCTCATGAAAAATGACTTTCTCATGCGCGGCTTGGGGCGGCCGCACCGGGAACAAATCGTGAGCGTGCGGCCGAGCGACTTGACGACGCTGGAAGCGATCGACCTCAACAACGGCCCACTGCTCGCGGCGCGGCTGGAGCAGGGCGCAGCGCACATCCTTGCAAAGCCGTGGCCGGACGCCGACGCGCTCGCGCATTGGATTTTCAAATTTGCGCTCTCGCGCAGTCCCGGACCGAAGGAGCTGGCGTCGTGCCGCGATCTGCTGGGCAGGACGCCCACGGCACAAGGCGTCGCCGACCTGCTTTGGGCGGTGTTGATGCTGCCAGAGTTCCAACTCGTCAGATGAACGCATGAAGGGCATGCCACACGAATCCCCGGACACCCGCCGCGAGTTTCTCAAACAACTCGCCGCCGCTGGCGCAGCGACCCTGGCGATGGGCGAGCCCCGGCTACGGGCCGATGAGGGGGTGGCGCGCCCGGCGGCCACGGCCGATGCGTGCATTCTCCTGTGGATGGCGGGTGGCATGGCCGCGCCGGAGACTTTTGATCCCAAGCGATATCAGCCCTTCGAAAAGGGAGTGCCGGCCAAAAACATTCTCAGCACGTTCCCGTCCATTCCGACGGCGGTGGACGGCGTGCGCATTTGCCAGGGGCTTGAGCATCTGGCCAGGGTGATGGATCGGGCCACGCTCATCCGCAGCGCCGTCCAGCCGGACTTGGGGCACATCCTCCACTCGCGCCATCAGTACCACTGGCACACGGGCTATGTGCCGCCGCAGACCGTGGCGTGCCCGCATCTGGGCGCGTGGATGGCCCGGGTGCTGGGCCCGCGCAACCCCGTGATGCCCGCCTTCATCAACATCGGACAGCGGCTGGAGGGGGTGGGAGAGCAGGAGGAGTTGAAGGCCTTCACCACGGGCGGATTCTTTGGCAGCGAGTTTGGCCCGATGAATCTGCCCTACCCGGACGACGCGGCGCAGTCGGTGCGCCCGCCCAAGGGGATGGAGCCGGGCCGGTTTTCGAACCGGCAGAAACTCTTCCGCGCCTTGCTGGATGGCAATCCGCAGCGGGACCAGATGAGTGACCACCAGCAGCAATCGCTGCTGCGCTCGATGGAGAACGCGCACCGGCTGCTCAGCTCCCGGGAGCGCGCGGCGTTTGACCTCACGCTCGAGCCGCGGGAGAATTTCGACGCGTACAACACGGGCCGGTTTGGTCAGGGTTGCCTGCTGGCGCGCCGACTGGTGGAACAGGGCGCGCGCTTCGTCGAGGTCACCACCGAGTACGTGCCCTTCCTGCATTGGGACACGCACGCCAACGGCCACGAAACCGTGGCCCGCCTTCACCGCGACATGGACCGGCCCATCGCCCGGCTCGTGCTGGATTTGGAACGGCTCGGGCTGCTCGACCGCACGTTGGTGGTCATCGCCAGTGAATTCAGCCGCGACGCCCTGATCGAGGGGGTGCCCGGCTCCAACGCCCGCGATCAGGCCACCGCACCCAGCGACACCCTGCAGGAGGCCAAGCACTACGGGCTTCACCGGCATTGGACCGGCGGCACCAGCGTCGTGCTCTTTGGCGGCGGAATGAAGCGCGGCTATGTGCACGGCGCCACATCCGATGAGCGTCCCTTGGTCGCGGTGAAGAATCCCGTGAGTGTGAGCGACCTGCACGCGACACTTTTCACCGCGATGGGCATCAGCCCAAAGACCTCGTTCGATGTCGAGCGCCGGCCCTTCTACGCCACTGAGGACGGCAAAGGCCGCGCCGTCCGCGAGGTGTTTGCGCGGGGCTGATTTGGGTTTGATTGGCATCCGGCCCCGCCCCATCATCGCGGCCATGGAACTCTCCAACGCCCGGCTCGTGCTTCCCGGCGGCATCCGGCATGGCGGACTTTCGGTGAGCGGGGGCCGCATCCGACGGCTCACTCCGGGGCGCACAACCCGCAATGCCCTGGATTTGCGCGGGGGGTTTCTGGCGCCCGGGTTTGTCGATCTACACATCCACGGCGCCCTTGGGCACGACACCATGGAGGCGACGCCGGCGGCGTTTCGCGCCATCACCGATTTTCACCTGCGCGGCGGCACCACCTCGCTGACGCTCACCACTCTCACCGCACCCCACGCGGACATCCTGCGCGCGCTCGAGGCCTTGAAGCCCCTGCGCAATGAGTCGCTGGGGGGCTCCCGCATTGTCGGCGTGCACGTGGAAGGCCCGTATCTCTCGCCCCTGCGCGTCGGCGCGCAGAACCCCAAGTATGTGCGCCCGCCCGACCGCCCGGCCGAGTGGCGGCAGATTCTGCGCTACGGCAAACTCATTACTCAAATGACGCTGGCACCGGAGGAGAAGGGTGCGCTGGCCCTCATCCGGGCGCTGCGCAAGAATGGCAGCATCGCCAGCGGCGGCCACACCGACGCCAATCACGAGCATCTCATTCCCGCGCTGCGCGCCGGGTTGAATCAGGCCACCCACACGTTCAACCAGATGAGCACCATCACCAAACGCGGGCCGTACCGCTGGGCGGGGATGATCGAGTTCTCGCTGGCTCACGACGAGATCGCCTGCGAGCTGATTTCCGACGGCCAGCACGTGCCTCCCATCATCATGAAGATGCTCTTCAACGCGAAGGGGCCGCGCGGCGTGTGCCTCATCACCGATGCCACGAAGGGCGCCGGGCTGCCCGCGGGCACGGAGTTTGAGCTCTTTGGGATGCGCGCGCGCTCCACCGCGCACACGGCGGAATTGGTGGATGGCTCCGGGCTGGCCGGCAGCACGCTCACCATGATGCGGGCGGTGCAGACGGCCGTGGAGCAGGGCGGCCAAACGCTTGAAGACGCCGTGCACATGGCCTCGCTCAACCCCGCCCGTCAACTGGGGCGCGACGATGAATTTGGCGATCTGTCCGCCGGCAAGCGCGCCGATCTCGTGTGGTTCGACTCCAGGTTCCGCGTGCGCGGCGTGTGGCTGGACGGCGAGTTGCGCTTTCGCGTCTGAGCCCAGCGCACAAGGCTGCCCCCCTACTTGTCCGCGGCGCCGCCCAACGTCACGCTGATCTTGTACTTGGTCTGCAGGTGGGCGTGCGCGGTGCTGGCCTGATTGGATTTGGGATACAGCTTGCAGGTCTGCTGGAACCACTTGATGGCATTCTCCATCTGCGCCGCCTCTTCGTACGTGTAGCCGATTTGAAGCGCCGCCTCCGGCGCAACGCCGCCTTCTGCCCGCGCCTGATTGTAGAGGACGAGCGCCTCGTTGTGCTGCTTGAGTTTGCGATGACACTGCGCCATGCGAAAATACGCCCCCGGAAATAAATTGGAGGACCGGAAGGACTGGATGGCCTCGCCGTTCTTGCCGGCCGCTTCGTAGCATTCGCCCATGCCCCAGTTCCAATCGCCCGACCGTTCCGGCAGCACCTTCAGGAGCACCTGATACGTCGCGATGGCGTTGTCCCATTTGCGGGCGTAGCGCCACGCCGTAACGATGAGCTGCTGCCATTCGCCCTCTCGATCCTTCGCGGACACAATCAGCTGGTTGTACACGGCGACGGACTGGTCGTACTTTCCCTCCTCGCGAAATGAGAGGGCGGCCGCTTGCTGCCCCGCGATGGGATCCTTGTACTGCGCGTACACCTTGCGGGCCTCCTCATAGCGCGCGCGCGCCTGATGCCACGCCGCCACTTTGGCGCGGATGCCGTCATCCATGCCGATGAGCTTGCCCAGTTGATCCAACGCCTCCAGGCCCTCCTTGTCGCGACGCGCGTAGTGGTGGAGGCTGGCAATGTGGTAGTAGCAGGCGCGCAGGCGCTGCCGCGACGCGTCATCGGCCGCCACCGGCGCCTGCGCGCGCATAAACTGGTTGGCGTCGTCGGCCACCTTCAATCCCAAGGGCGCCTTTTCCGTGGTGCCGGTGAGCGTATGGATGGGACTTGCCGCGATGTCATGCACGGCATTGACCAGGCCCTGATCCTTGTAGGTCGTTTGCAGTGCGCGCAGCCCCTCGGCGAAATTGCCTGCCAGAAAATGGTGCTCTGCCAGAAAGCGGCTGGCCTGCACCGCGTAATGGCTGTTGAGCCCGTCGCGATTCGTGTTGTACGCAAGCTCCTCCCACAGCTTCGCGCGCTCTGCCGGGCGGTTGCGAACCCGGTGGATGTCCGCCAGATCCCACTTGGCCAGCACGGCCACATGGTGCGCCGCGTGTGCCGCGATGACCCTGGCGTACGCCTTCTCGGCGTTCTCCGACTCACCGATGTCGTGGTAGGACTTGCCGATGAGGTAGGCCGCCAGCGTCGCCTCGTGCGATCCGGGCCAGTAGTCGATCACCGACTGGAACCCGTCCTTGATGGCGGTGTACACCTTGCGCTGGCGCGCGACACTGTGGCTCCACATGAGCTGCGCGTACGCCGCGCCGACGCTGCGGTCGTAGAGCGTGAGAAACTTTTCGTACTCCGACGCCGCCACCTTGTACTCGCCCGTCAGATAAAACTTCTCGGCCACCTTGAGCTGGTAGCGCTCTGTCTCGCGCATCTTGGCAAACGTGTCCACGGGCATCTGCTCGAGGTAGGTGAGCGGCGCCGCCCGCAACACGCCCGCCATCAGGATGAGAATCGCACCACCAACGCGTTTCATTTTTTCCTTTGGGTTTGCAGCCACTTGCTGTACTCCGCGTGCGCGTACAGCATCACGTTTCCTCCCAGCCGGTAGCTCGCCTCCCAGATGCCCCGCGACACCCCGGAGTGGCCGTCGGCCCACGCGTCGCCAATGTCACCCGGATGGTAGTAGGCGGCCAGCCGGCCATCAATCATCCATCCATAAGCCGTGCTGCCTCCGTGCGGCGCGACGATGGGAATGGAAACCAGCCCGGCGTGGATGGGGTGATCCATCGGCACCGGCCGGGGCCCCACTCTTGGCAGCACCTGGTTCATCAGGCTGAAGAACTGGCTGTGCCAGCCGCTGCTGCCGCCGTTGTCCGCAAAAAGCATCCCGCGCTTTTCCAGCAGGTAATCGCGCAGTGTCTCGATCTCCAGCGGCGACAACGGCAGATTGCGCTGGCCGGTGAGATAGACCAGCGGTGGGCTTTTCCCGACGGGAAACGTGCGCAGCTGGGCGATGCTGAGCACTTCGGGCTTCGGCGCCGTCCTGTGCCCGGTGTTGGCGGCGTACCAGATGAGCATGTTGAGATCGGAGTTAAGCTCCATGTCCTGATCCCAGTCGCCGTCGGCGTAACGCAGCCGGATGAACCGCACCATGCCCAGGCCCGTGCCGCCGGCAAATCCCGCGCCCTGCCCCTCGCCCTGTCCGGCCTGATACACATGCTGTGTCAGTGCTTCGAGCTGCAGTCTCACCTGATCAATCGGAGGCGGGTTGAACAGGATGGAGCTGAACGGATTGACGACAAACTTCTTCCGGATCACCTGCTTGATCACCTGCACCTTCTGCGGCACGAAGGGCTTGCCGCCGCCTGCGGGCAGCTCGTAGATCTGCTGGCAGCCCGTGAGGTTGGAGAGCACCGTCAAAATGCACAGGAAGAGCAGGCTGTAACCGCAGAGCGCGCCCAGCGATTGTTTGAGCTTCTGATTGTGGGCACCGTAGTACCACGCGTTCAAATCAAAGGGGCTTGCCACATGGCCCGGCGCGCGAACGGCCGAATGATCCATCGCTTCCAGGGGGCTGACGGCCGAGCGGCGCGCCTGCTCGGGGGACAGGCTGGCCAGAACCCGCCGCCTGCCACCGGCGACATACCTGCCCGACGTCAGCAGCCATAAGTCTGCCAGCCACCAGCCTGCCGCCGTCGCATACAAGAGTGCCGGCCATGGACTCTTGAGCCGGACCGACAGCCACACCGATCCGGCGATGGCCAACATCTTGGCAAGCCCCAGCCCCCACCGGCGCGCATACCACCTGTCCGCACCGGCAAATCCCGCAATGAGCGCCAGCGTGACCGTGATTTTGAAAGAGCACGCGCTCTGCTCTTGCGATGCGCCGGCTGCAGCACCAGCTCTCTGCGATTCTTCGCGCCGCTGCGTTTGCGTCTCGACCACCCATAAGGTCCATAGCAGGCCCACGCAAAAGACGACGACGGCTCCACCCCATCCCAGCGTCGAACGCCACTGGGCGCTGCCGGCCGATTCAAGCGCGTAGAGCAACAGCTGCCAGAAAGGAAGCAGCGCCACCGAGGCCACGGCCCACAGGGACCAGCCGGGCCAGCCGCAGTGGGTTCTTAGCCAACGGCCTCCCAGCAGCACCGCGAATGGGAGCGAGACTCCGAAGAGAAATCCTGTCCAGTACAGGTGTGCAGGCATGTCCGCGTTTCGCGTCTGCGCCGCATACCAAATAAAGCACCATGTCACGACACACCCCAGAACCGATGGCGCGGCAGCCCCAAGGATCCACCCATTGCGGGCGCGAACGCTCATGAAGCCGATGCCGCCCACGCCGGCCGCCTTGCGTCCAAGGGCCGCGAGCACGCCCGCCTGTGCCGCCAAAGCCCCGCCGCCCAATCCCAACGTGAGCCAAACGGGCAGATGGCGCTGGCCCAGGCCGTCACTCAAGAGCCAACCCCAGAAAGCGAGAGCCCACGCACCCCAGCACCACTTAAAATGGCGCTCGCAGCTGCCCGCCAGCCATCGGAGTCGCGCGCTTGGAGTCACGGGTTCTTCTTGAGAAGATCGTCCTTCAGGTCAAACGGGTTGATTTCCTTCGGCTTGCCCGACCTCTGATCGCCGACACCCAGCACGTCGGTGATGGCTTTGGGTTTCCCTCCGGGCGTCGTGCCGACGGGAATGGCGGCGGCGGGCGTGCCGGACTTTTCGGCAGGCCGATTCTCCGCCGACGGCGCCGGTGCAGCCTGTTTCTTCGGCGGTTGCGGCGTGCTGGTCAATGCCGCCGAGGCGGCGAAAAGCAACAGAAAGAAGGCCGTGGAAACCACCAGGCCCTGCACCAGCGTGCTCTGGGCAATGGCGCCCAGCATCTCCTTGGGGGAACGACCGCGCAACTCGCCCATGAACGCCCGCAGTTCGCCGGCCGTCACGGAGGTGTTTCCCTTGAGTCGGGACACCTCACGCGAAAAACCCGAAGCCAGGGGCAGCGTCGCCAGCGGCTCCCCCGGGGTCTTCCCCCCGCCCCCTTTGGATGCACGCCTGCCTTGGTGTGCCGGCGGCGCATCGGCGAGCGTGGACAGCGGCGCCCAGCCCGGCGCGCCCTCCAGACAGGCGAGATCGGTCGGCAACAACTTGCCTGCGGCGAGAAGATGGCGCACCTCGGCCAGTTCGAGGGGCCCCAGCGTCTCACCATTCTTTAACACGTAGAGTTCCATGGTCCTAGTCGGAGGGGAGGTTATTTCTGGGTTTCCTCAAGGACGTGGTGCAACTCGCCCCCGGCGGCACTGACGGCCTCAATCACCGGCTCAAAGAACTGCGCCGTGGCGTCCTTGTGAATCTTCAAAAGCACCGTGCGGCGCCCGGCCGGCACGTTGTAGAGCAAACCCTTGTCGCCCGCCCCTTCGGGGTTCCACAGCGCGGGCCCCAGCTGTTCATGCGAAATCCTCTGGCCGTTGAGATAGGTGACGTTGTCGCGGTCGATGGCCACGCTGATGCGCATCGTGGCGGGCTTGGAGAGGGAGGCGCCGCTTGCCGGCACCCACGCGATGTGGCTGTCGTCACGCGCCCGCGCGAGAATCACGAAGAAGATGAGCAGCAGGAAGGCAATGTCCCCCATCGCGACGGAGGGCACCTCGGCGATGTGTTTGCGGCGGGGCAGGGGCATAAAGTCACTGCACGTTCACGCGCTCTTCGCGCACCAGGGTCACGATGCCCCCGGCCTGCTCAATCGCGCCTGACACATTCATCCAATGCGCGTAGGGCACGTCGGGCTTGCATTTGATGCCGACGATGCGGTCCTCCTCGCGCGCCTTGTCGGCGAGCGATCCCCGAATCTGCTTCTCAAATTGCGCCACGGTGAGCGGGTTGCCATTGAGGAACACGGCCGTGCGGGTGAGGTCCACCTCGAGGTGCTTGGTCTGCTGCTGGCGGCTTTCCTTCTCGGCGCGGGGAATGACCTGCGCCCGGCCCTGTTCCGGCTCGACCGACGCGCAGACGAGGAAGAACACGATGAGATTGAAGGCGATGTCTCCCGTGGCCACCGCCGGCGGCTCTACGAGCAGCTTGGTCTGGCGGCGGAACTTCATGTCGCCTCTTCGCCCTTGCCGGCCTTCGCACCCTTCTGCAGGGTGAGCTGCAAGGACACCGCCTCGACCAGCTCCGACGCCGTCTCCTCCACCTCCAGCACAAAGCCATTGATGACGCTGGTGAAGTAGTTGTACGCCGAGAAGGCCGGGATGCCGACGATGAGCCCCAGGCAGGTCGTCAAGAGCGCGATGCGGATGCCGGCGGCCGCGGCCGTGACAATGTTGGTGCCGCCGCCGCCCTGATCGAGCAGCACGATGTCATCGAAGGAGACAATCATGCCCGCCACCGTGCCCAAGAATCCAATCATGGGTGCGACGCTCGACACGATCGCGAGGATCGGCAGGTGCCGCTCCATCGCCGCCACCACGTGCACGCCGTATTTTTCCATGCTGTTCACGACCTGTTCCTCGATGCGCCCGGCGTCGTAGCCCAGCCGCTTGAGCACGATGTATTTCCGAAGCCCGTTGGCGAGAATCGCCGCCACCGGGCCGCGCTCACGGTCGCACCGCTCCAGCGCCTGTTCGGCGCGGTCGTTCGTCAGGTCGTCCAACACCGCCTGCCGCAGCGCCTCGCTGTCGGCGTTTAACATCTTGAGGCTGCGCCACCGCTCGATGATGACGGCCATCGCCAGGATGCCGCAGCCCAGAATGGGCCACATGAATTCTCCGCCGTCGAACATGTACTTGAGCAATCCACGCCGGGCCAGGTCATTCACCCACGACGACTTTTCCTCCGCGGCGGGAGGCGCTTCCGTCTTTTCCGGAGCGGGCGGTGTAGGCGCGGGCGCCGAAGCATTTCCCGTCGCATTGGAAACGCCCTCCGCCGGCTCCTGCGTGGCGGCGCCCTTGGCGGGCGGCTCTGCGGCGCGCATCGTCGCCATCCCCAGCGACAGCCCGGCGCACAGAGCCAAGATGGGAGCGTAACGGGCGAACAGGGAAATGCCTCGGGGCAGATTGAGTCGGGCGGCGGGAATCGTCATTTGTTCTCCAAGTCGGCTTCGCGCTCGAATTGCGCCAGCATTTCGGGCAGCGCCAACCGGCCCCGGGCGTACTTGGCGGACTCGCTCTCGGGATAATCCCAGCGGCAGCGGTTGTAACGCCGGAATGCCAGCGGCACATTGTTGGCCATGCGGAAGCTCTCGCCGGACCAAAAGAGCGCTTCGGGTGCGAGCCCGTCGTCGGGGAATTTCTTGCCGAACAGATCGAAGACCATGGCGGCCTTGGCAAACTGGTCGTCCTTGTAATGGCACTGGCCCCACCGGAACGCCATGCGCGGCGCGTGCTCGTGCGACTCGAACCGGTCGAGGAATTTCTCCGCCACCTTGGCGGCGATGGAGTACTCCTTGCGTTTGTAGAAGTACTCGTTGATGCGGATCATGACATTGGGCACCAGCGGGCTCTTGGGATAGGTGGCCGCCAGCGTGATGTACTCCTCCAGCGCGCGGTCGAAATCCCCGGCCTCCTCGAAGCATTGCGCCAGCTTGTACTGCGAGTCCGGCGCGAGCGTGTGCATGGGATGCTGGCGCACGATGAGCGCGTAGTGATGGGCCGCCTCGTTCCAGTCCTTGAGCTCCTGGGCAAACTGGCCGGAGAGATAGGCGATCCTTGGCAGGTGCTTGGGGTCGGGGTAGTCGACCATGATCTCCTTGAGAATGCGCCGGCCGGCAAGCAGCGCCTTGTCGGCCTCCTCGCGCCGTTCCAGCTTCAGGTTGTTCTTGAAGAGCTCAAAGTAGCTCTCCGCGATGAAAAACTGCGTCTGCGCCGCCAGCTGCGCATTGCCAAACACCTTGCTGAAGGCGGCCACGACGCCGTCGGTGCCCACCGCCACGGGCAGATCCAGCGCCAGCGCACTCACCGGCTGGTCGCTGCGCGCATCGGCGTACTGCACCTGCAGTTTGTCGCCAAAGAAACACTCCACCTCGCGCGCCGTTGCGTTGTGATTGCCCGGCGTGGGCTTCTCGCTCACCCGCAGCACGAGCGCGGCGGTGAACACGCCACTGTGGCTCAAGGTCTCATCGAGCCGCACCTGCTCGCGCTCGCCCGACTGACTCTGCACAATGACCACCGCGCTGTCGCGATCGTCTGAGACATCCAGATCGGGATCATTCACGACGATGAAGAGCTTCTCGCCGACGTGGAGCAGTTCCACGGGCTTGTCGTAACCCTCGTCGGTGACACCCAGCGTGCCTCCCGTGGAGAGGCGCGCTCTGGCATCCCGCTGCGCGGGCGCGGCCTCCGGACGCCGGTCGTCCGCATAAGTGGCGGTGGCGGTGGCATTGCCCGTCAAGTTCAGCACGGTGTAGAGCAGGCGGTCGGTGTCATCGGCCGCTTCCGGTTTTTCCCCCGATGCCCGCACCTGTCCCAAAAGCACCTGCGCGTCACCCAACACCCGCGGGATCCTGGTCGGGCTGTCCGCGCCACCCAATTGCATCCGCACCTGTCCGATGAACCGGCCCGCCAGCAGCGCGGGATTCATCTGCCCGGGATCCGCCACGCCCATCGCGCTGAACTGGGTTGAAAGCTCGCACCACACATCCACCGCGTTGGTGGTGCCTGCATCAAGCCGCACTCTGACGCGGCTGCGGCTGTCCTTGGCGGCGTCAGGATCGATCACTTCGATGGTGAGCGGCACATGGTAGTTGACCTGCGCCGCGGAATCCTCCGCCGCGACCTGCGCCTCCGGAAGATAGACCGGCTGCGGCGCGCCCTTGACACCCGCCGGAGGCCGCACAAGGCGCGTCTCGATGAAGCGGATGCGCGCGGCGGAAGGCTCGGTGACCATCACAAGGCCCTCGCGATCGACGCTGTGGCCGGGAAACGTGTTCTGCACGTCCCGGTACCGGCAGAAGATCCGGTCGCCGGGTTTCACCGTGATCTTGCCCGGCGCCGGCGCTGCGCTGGTGTCGCACTCGATGCGGAATGTGCCGGAGAAGTCCTCCGTTTCCGTTGCGTTGAGCTCGGCCCATTTCTGGCCGTTCAGCCAGATCGTGACCGGCACCGTGTCGCGCTGCCCGGTCTGATCCATGTCGTAATCCGCGATTTCAAAGGTGACGCGCTCCCCCGGATCAAGCCGCAGTTGTTCCTTCCGAAACTGCTGCACGCCCCCCGCATTGTCCCGGTTGAAGTCAAAGCTGATGGGCACCACCGACGCGTCGTGGTAGGTCGCGGTGAGCTGCGTGGAGAGCAGCCGGCTGCCGCCCTGCGTGGCAATCGCCGTCTCGTCGGTGTAGCTGACGGTGATGCTGTCGCCCCCGGCAATTTCAAGAATGCCGTTCTTGGCCAGTGTGCTGACATCCTCCTTGGTGGGGATGAGCGGCGCGCCCGGCTGCGGCCCGCGCACCTCCACATGGTTCACGGCCACCGAGTCGCCCGTGTACTCATCCACCTGAAACCGAACGTAGCGCAGGGAGAGTGGGTCGAAGAAGAATTCCCAGGCGCGGTCGCGCAACACCACGGTGGCGCCGGCCGCCGGGCGCAGTTCGATGCCGCCCAGCACCATCAACGGGCCGCCCGCCAGATCCAGCGGGGTCAGCAGGAGGGTTTTCTCGCCGGCCTCCTCCACATGCAGCGAGCCGATCTTCTGTTGCTGGAACGTCTGCCAGCTGCCCGTGTTGGGGGCGATGCCGTCCATGATCTGATCGCCCCATTGCGCCCGAAACCGCGTGCCCCCCGCCGCGTGCGCCAAGTTCAGCCAGAGTTCATAGACGCCCGGCTGGGCCACGGCCACTTTCCATTGCAACACATCCTCCAGCGCCGACCAGTTGCCCACCCACTTCACCTCGGGCTTGGATCCCGGCACGAGGCCGAAGGTGGGCGTCTTCTTTGTGAACGACACCTGCTTCTCGAAATCCGCCACGACGGACGCGCCCGCCACCCGTTCCTGTGTCGCGCCCGCGCCGCCGAAGAGCCGGGCGGCGTCCTGCAGATCAAAGTCGCCCTTCACGAACGGCGAGGGTCGCGGCACGCTGCTGCTCAAGTTGGACCGCGCGCGCAAGGCCGTGGCGCCCGACTGCGCCGTCTTGAGCGCCACGAAAACCGCCACGTCGTGCAATCCCGCCCGCAGCCACACATCCGCGGATTTGGGGCCCGCGGCCGGCAGGATTTCCACCACGCCGTCCACCGCCAGGGCGACCAAGTCGCCCGACAGATCCACCCGCAGGGCGCCCTCGCGCGCCTGCACAAGCTTGCCATGCCACATCACGGCATGGGGTTGATTGGCGCCGGGCTGCCCCGCCTCGATGCGCCAGCTCAGTTCAGTGGCGTTGGATTCGGCGGCCACCTTGCCGGCGCGCCCCAGCGCGGCCACCTGGGCCCATGTCTTGTAGCCGGTGTAGTCGCCCGTGAACACCCGCCGGGTCATCCCGCCTGATTGGGCCGCGGGAAAATCCGCGCGGGGCCGCGGAGGCTGCGACGCCAGGGTGAACCAGTACACGCCATCGTGGCTGCCCAAGAGCGAGCCGCGCACGGGCGCGTGCTCGGCCGGGCTGGGCGTGGAGACACGCACGCGGCCCACGTCGTGCAGGTGCTTCATGTCCACCGTCAAGAGCTTGGGCGTCGCGCCATCGGGCGCGCTTTGCCAGTACGTGTCGCGGCTGTGGTCGATGGCCATGAGCGGGCTGTGGTCGATGGCGGCGTCGGTGGCCGCCGCGCCGGCCGGCAGTTCCGCCGTCGCGATGGTGGCGTTAAACATGCCGGTGTGCGGGCCCGTCTCCATGAGCTCAATCTGGACTTGGTCGCCGCTGGAGGATTGAAGTTTGACCAGCACCCGGTCGGGATCGTTGCCCAGATCGCGGTCGGCGTCCTTGACCCTCAGGAAAACCCGGTTGCCCGGCTTCACCTGATTCTGCGGGCGCCCCTGCGACCGGCGATTGTCCACGTTCTCACCCGTCTGTTGCTCGCGGCGGAGGCGCTGGGTCAGCGTCTCTCGTTCCTCGTCGGAAATCTCGCTGCTGGCCGCCGCAAATTCCGCATCGGCCGCGACGCGAATCTCCACGTCGGAGAGCGGCACGGTGCGAAACTGCGCCTTGAACTCCGCGGGGTAGTCGCTCTCGATGACGTCCTTGCCGGTGAGCTGCAGCACGCCATCACCGGCGGCCGCCGCGCCCAGCGCGGTGGCGACCTCGCCACGGAACAATCCCTTGCCCGCACCGGCGGCACTCTGCAGGTACACCATCTCGCGGTCGCCTCCGGGGCGCGTGGTGACGATGACCGGGATGCGGCTCTGTCCACGGCTCACACCCAGATCACGGTCATGCACGACAAACGACAGCGCGCGCCCCGGCGTGTGCAGCCGCTTGCTGTGCTGGCCCAGCCGGCCCACGGTGCGCAGCAGGTTGAGCTGCTCCAGGTAGCGCTGCTCCAGCCCGTAGATTTCCGAGAGGCTAAAGAGCGTGCGGTTGGCCAGCTCCACATCGGGCACCCGCTCGAGGATGCGCTGGAAGAGATCGCGGGCCTCTTCGCGCTGATCCTGCCGGAATGCCAAGAGGCCGGTGAGGAACTGCGCGCGGATGGAGATGGTGAGGTCGGGATTTTCCTCCAGCTCCTTGAACGACAGCGCGGCCTGATCATAGATGCGCTGGGCCATGAACGCCTCACCGATGCCAAAGCGCGCCTCGATGGCGTGCGGCGTGCCCGCGTAGCGGTTGGTCACGGTGGAAAACTCGACACGCGCCACCTCGTAACGCTGGCCGCGGATATAGCTGCGAGCCAGAAGCAGCTGCAGCCGGGCCTTGGCGTCCTCGGTCTGCTCGCGGCTCTCGGGCTTGTCGGGATCCGTGAACCG
>SXGS01438508.1_pt1 | contig 48156 bp, 35 predicted proteins | sample 3174681 | NCBI WGS metagenome assembly SXGS01 (sample SAMN11356861, study PRJNA531348) | freshwater metagenome | isolation source: freshwater sample F1-80 | place: China: Fuxian Lake, Yuxi | collected 2017-12-25
CATTTCGCCTTGAACATCATTAAACAAGACCCCAACCGTAAGCTCGGTGTCGCCAACTCACGCAAACGGGCTGGCTGGGATCGTAACTACCTGCTCAGCCTACTCTCCACGGCACGCGCCTAGAACTCGATTGCCCTGGGGAGACTCTGGCGCAGGGCGCCTGGGGAGGCCCGGCGGCGCTCCTTGCAAGCCCGCGACGACTTGAATATCGTCCCGGCTCTACAAGGTCGCGCCCGCCGTACTGCGCTCAGAGAGAGAAGATGATGGAGCCCCCCCGCTACGACAGCATCGGCCGCGGCTACGCCGCCACCCGCCGCGAGGACCCACGCCTTCGGGAGATCGTCCACGCCGCGCTGGGCGAGTCGCGCTCGGTCGTCAACGTGGGCGCGGGGGCGGGCTCCTACGAGCCGCGCGATCGCCATGTGATCGCCGTCGAGCCGAGCGACGTCATGGCCGCGCAGCGCCCTCGGGAGCTGGCGTCGGCGATCCGGGCCTCGGCCCGGAGCCTGCCCTTGCGCGACGGCAGCGTGGACGCCGCGATGGCGATCCTCACCCTCCACCACTGGGACGCGGACCAGGAGCAGGGGGTGCGCGAGCTGCGCCGCGTCGCCCGCGGGCCGGTGGTCCTGTTGACCTGCGACCCGGAGGTCAGCGGCGCGATGTGGCTGATGGCCGACTACCTGACGGAGGTCGGGGCGCTGGACAGGCGCATCTTCCCGAGCGCGGCGCGGATCGCGTCGTGGCTCGGCGGCCAGACGCGCGTCGAGGCCATCCCCGTCCCCCGCGACACCCCGGACTGGACCCTGATGTCCTTCTGGGCGCACCCCGAGCGCGTGCTGGACGACGCGGCGCGCGCCGCCACCTCGGGCTTCGCCCGGATGGCGCCCGACATCGTGAGCCGGGTCGTGGCGGAGGTCCGGCGCGATCTCGACGACGGCACCTGGGACGCCCGCCACGGCCACCTGCGCGCGCTGGACGCCTACGACGCGGGCTTGAGGCTCATCGTCAACACCGCCGGGTGATCAACGCAGGTCGTGGACGGCCTCGACGTCGTAGGTGCGACCTGGGCCATGGCATACCGCGCAGGCCTCGCCTGCGGGCGTGGCCTCCAGGGCGGCGTGGATGATGGCGTCCTGGCTGTCGTGGCAGCTGGTGCAGATCGCCGTGGTCGGCGGCACGGTGAAGGCGCTGCCTTCGACCTCGGCGCGGGTCGAGTCGAAGGCCGCGTAGCGGGTCGGGGCCACCTCGGGCGCCAGCGGCAGCGCGGCGGTGCCCTCCAGGTGGCAGGTCTGGCAGTTGCTGATGTTGCCCGGGAAGCGCAGCTCGTCAAAGGGCAGCTCCGTCCCCCCGAAGCCCCACAGCGAGTAGGGTTGCGCGAGCTCATCGCCCATGTGGATCTTGTGGATCATGACCTTGAAGTCCGTCGTCTCGGGCCACACCACCTCGCCGGGCGCGGCGGGGCGGATGCGCTCGTCGTTGAGGTTGTTGGGGTGGTGGCACGCCACGCAATAGTCCACCGAACGCCGCGAGCCCCCGTGCAGGCGCAGGTCGTCGTGGCAGCTGTCGCACCGGGCCTGCTCGACGACCCGCCGCCGCGTGGCCAGCGTCCCCGTCAGCGCGACGTCGAGCACGGGGTTGAAGGCCGCGAAGCGCGGGCCGCCCGGAGGCTGGATGTAGCCTTCGAGGCCAAAGCGCCAGGTGCCTGTCATGTCGTCCGGCAGGGGGTTGGCCAGGGTGTAGCGGAAGGCGTCGCCCTCGGCCGCCAGGGTGCCGCTGGCGCCGCTGCCCTGGATCGTGACCTGGAAGTAGCGCTCGAACTCGGGCAGCGGCCCGGCGATCGTCAGGCGGAGCGAGTTGAGCGGGGTCGCCAGGATGTCGTAGGGCGCGCCGCGGTCGGCGGCGCGGAACACCACCGCCGGGGTCTGGCCGGGGCCAGCGCCCTCGACGCGGACCAGCTCAAGCGCCAGATCCGGGTTCGTCGGATCCTTGAGCGGGTCGAGGTGGTAGAGCTCCTCGTCGACGGGGCCGCCGGTGCCGTGGCAGATGTTGCACGCGCTGTCGTTGGGCTGTGGGAGATCCACGCCGTGCGCCGTCCAACCCTCGGGGCGGGTGCTGCGCTCGAACCACGTCCTGTCATGGCACGAGCCGCAGTCGGCCCGCGTGGACTTGTTGACGCTGGTCAGCTGGCCATCAACCATATGGCAGCTGGCACAGTTGCCTGTGCCTTTTGTGTACTTTACATTTGAATAGTCATATATTGAGCTTCGAAATCCGATGATCTGATAGGGCTCGCCGCCCTGGACGCTGGGCAGCTCGGCGCCCATGTGGATCTTGTGGATCATGACCGAGAAGTCGACCGTGTTGCCCGTGTCGGGATCGGAGCTCTGGGGCGAGTGGCACAGGATGCACATGTCGACGCCCTGGCGCACGTCGCCGTGGGCCTCGATCTGCTGGTGGCAGGACTGGCACCCGGCGTCCGTGACGACCTTTCGGGTTCGGGTCACGTCGCCGCCGCCGGGCACGAAGTGGTGGATCTCGTTGTCTGGCGTCCGCACCCCGTCCGCTGTCGTGTAGGCGTAGACGCCCACGGTGTGCGTCGCGGCCCTGTCGTAGTCTTCGGGGACCTGGGTGGCGAAGGTGTACTTGTAGATCCCGTCGCTGAGCCGCTCCCAGGTCCCGCTGGTCTCGGCGCTGGCCTGGATGGCCGTGCCGTTCTGGCCGGTGGCCGTGCGGGTCGTGTAGGACTCGTACCTGCCGCTCGGGGCCAACCTCGCGAGGATGAAGTTCGCCGTCACCGGGTAGGGCGAGTAGCGCCCCTCGATGTCGTGGGGGAGGCCGCGCTCGTCGGTGAACATGATCGTCACCTCGGCGCGCCGGGTCTCATCGGGGATCGCGACGTCCATGACGTCGACCTGGAGCGTCTGGTCGGCGAAGAAGACCGAGCGGCCGTCCTGACCATCCTGTCCGTCCAGGCCGTCCTGGCCGTCCAGGCCATCCTGCCCGTCCTCACCTTGAGCGCCCGGCGGGCCTGCTTCTCCGCGAGGCCCTTGCTCTCCTGTCGAGCCTGGGATGCCGGGGATGCCCTGCAAGCCGGGCAACCCCTCGGCGCCCTGCCCCCCGGGAGGGCCTGTCTGTCCGTCTTGTCCGTCCTGTCCGTCCTGACCTGCACATCCAGCCCCGGCCGAGACGATCAGGAGCGCCCCCAGGATCCATAGGGTGCCGTGCCATGTCTGTTTCATGCTTCTCTCCCCGTGTGGGATTCAACTTCCTTTCAAAGGTCCCGGGCAGACACCGCCCGCGGACACGCCCTGGTTCTGCAAACTGCGGACCCGATTGATCTCGGGCGGCGTCCCTTGACGCTCCAACGGATGCCGATGGGTACGACGTGGATCTCTCTTCCAAGGCGAGCGCTCGGCCAGGCGGCGCAAGTTCTGCGAGTGGGCTGCTGTTCGCGCAGGATTGTGCGCGGCGTGGACTGGTCTTTGAGGGGCGAGAGGTGGCCCGGGATGGGCCCGTTGCGAGCCTGGAGGGCGACCAGAGCGGCGCTGAACTGCAGAGATTGGCGCCCGCGGCGCCCCCCCCTGATCGATGGCGCAGATCGTGCGGTGGCGCCTGAGGCTCCTGTGGTGCGGCGCCTGGCGTGGGCGCAGCAGGGAGGGGCGGGAGGGTCAAGCGCGGCGAAGGGCGGGGGGAGGTGCTTGTGGAGGGCAGGGCGCGGTGGGGGATCGCGGCGTTGGCTGCGCTGCTGTCCTTGGGAGGCGCGGCCGGCTGTCAGGGGCCTGCGGGGCCGCGCGGCTTCGCGGGCCAGGAGGGCCAGGATGGCGCGCCTGGGTTGACCGGGGAGGACGGTGAGCGAGGTCAGGACGGCGAGCGGGGGGAGCGGGGCGCGCCCGGTGTGCCGGGAGAGGACGGCCGCGACGGAGGGGCCGAGGTGCTGGAGGTGCTCGCCGAGGGGCTGGTGGGGATCGTCACCGACACCACCGGGGCCGCCGTGGAGGGAGGGCGCGTGGTCCTGATCCCTGCCGCTGACGTGGAGGCGATGGCGCGCGAGCCGCTGGTCGTGGGGTTGAGTCCTGAAGATGTGGCCGCGCTGCCCTTCGATGAGCCGCTTGAGGATCTGCTGGACGCCCCGCGCGCTCAGTATCCCGAGGCGGCGGTCGGGTCCGGTGGGGTGTTCAGGCTTGAGTCGTTGCCGGGAGCGGCCTTCTTCGTGGTCTGGGCGCCGGGGGAGGGCGATCCGTCGCACCTGCCGGGCGGGAGCGCGTGTCGGATCGCCCTGGAGCCGGCGTCGGTGCGTGGAGGGCGGCTGGACATCCGGGTCAGCACGAGGCCATCGACGCAGGCGACCTTCGTAGGGTCGACGCCGTGTCTGGGGTGTCATGGGCGGCACCGGAGCTTCGGCAGCGCCCATCGGGTGGGGCTTCGAGCGCTGGGGGGGAGCGGCCCCTATCAGGATACTCGCCCCTGGGCCGAGTTTCGTGAGGGCGAGGTGGCCTTCGAGGCCGGGCAGCGGCTCTACTTCTGGGGGTGTGATCCTGATCGGGCGGGCGAGGCCCGATGTCGGGTCAGCCAGACGGAGCCGTCGGAGATCGACCCCGACGCGGTGACGCTCTTCGAGGTCGCGCTCGGGCGAGATCCGCAGAAGAGGGTCGATGAGGCGGGCGCGTGGTTCGTGGAGGTGATCAACCGGGCCGGTCCGGGGGTCGCCCGCTACGACGTGGCGCTGGCCTATGGCGGCGCGATCCATCGACAGGTCTACCTGACCCGATCCGGCGGCAAGGGCGCCCAGATGTTGATGTTTCAGCGCAACTTCGACGGCGACGCCCGCAATGAGTCGCCGTCGGACTGGCCCTTCGTCGATTACCGCTCGGACCGCTGGTACGACTTCGAGCGGCTCGCGCTCAAGGAGCCCGATGTGTCGGGCTCCTTCGACAGGCAGTGCGCGGGGTGTCACTTCACGGGCTTTCGCCTGGAGGGGGACGACGAGCGAGGGTGGTCGGCCAGCGCGGTCAGCGACCCCAACGGCGCCTTTGACTACGACGGGGACGGGCGGCGGGAGGAGATCAACGTCGGCTGTGAGGCCTGTCATGGCCCAGGCTCTGAGCACCTGGAGGCGAGGGCGAGGGGGGCGGCCATCGTCTCTCCCGGGTTGTTGACGCCCGAGCGCGAGGTGATGCTGTGCGGCGCCTGCCACAGCCGCCCGTTGGGGATCGGCGGGATGGAGGCGCCGCTGGATGCCGAGGGTCGGATGCCGCCGGCGTGGCTGCGGCGGGCGGACTTCGCCGCGTCCTTCGCTTCGCGGGTGGAGGGCGGCCCGGAGGATTTTTACGAGAGCGGCGACGCGCGATCGAGCCGCCAGCAGGCCACCGACCTGCTGCGATCCACAAAGTACCGCAACGGCGCCATCTTGATGACCTGCTCGGGCTGCCATGACCCCCACGGTGACGCTCGGAACCCGAGCGACCTGCGGGCGCCGCCGGGCGACAACGTCGCCTGCACGGGCTGCCACGGGTCGCGGCCCTACGTCGAGGTCTACGAGCATGTCGCCCAGGCGACGGCTCAGGATCACGGCGCGGTGCCCGAGGGGATGCTCCAGTGCAGGACCTGTCACATGACGCGGACGGCCTTTGGAGGCGCCGGGTTGTCGTCGCTGCTGGACAACTCGCCGCGGGAGGCCCCCCCGGTTCAGTACGTCCGCGGGGATCTGTCCAGCCACCGCTTTACGGTGACAGGCGCCGAGGCCGCCGCGCATCAGCCCGTGGCGTTCACCGACGAGTGCGCCTTCTGTCACGTCGTGTTCTTGCCCAACCCCTGAACCTGAGGCCGCCGTGACCCGTCGCCGCTGCACAGCCCTCCGGCTCACCTCGGACCTCTCGCAAGGGGGGCGCCGAGCCCGCGCCAGCGCGCTCGTCGGGGCGCTGGTGGCGGCGGTGGCCTGCTGCGCCTGCGCGGTGGAGGTCGAGGTGGACGCGGCGGTGACCTTCGAGCAGGACATCGCGCCGCTCTTCGCCGCCCGGTGCGTCCCCTGCCACGGCGTGGGGGTGGGCGAGGGGGGATACCGGACGGGAGGCTATCTGGAGGTCATCGGGTGTGTGTCCGAGGGCGCCCCCGCGACAGCAGGGGAGGGCGGCGCCCCTGCGCCGCTGCTCGTGGCGTTGAGGCGCGAGGATCACCGGGGGGTGTTGACGCCCGCCGAGCTGGCGCTGGTCGAGCGGTGGGTCGAGCGAGGGGCGCCCGCGCGCGCGGGCTTCGCCCACCCCGCCGGGATCATCGATCCCCGGTCGCCCGACTGGCACGGGCTGCTCGCCGGCAAGGACGGGTACGCGCGGCTGCGCGACGGCGCGCTGGACGACGCCTGCGGCCATTGCCACGAGGGCGCCCCGTCAGGGCGACCCGAGGGCGGGGCGCTGTCGGGCGCCACGGCCTGCTCGGCCTGCCACGCCGAGCAGGGCGGCGCGCTGGCCTGTGGCACCTGCCACGGCCAGGGCTCCGAGCCGCTGCCGCCGCGCGACCGCTGCTTCTTCCCCCAAGGGCCTGAGCCCGGCGCTCACGCCGCGCACGCGGCCGCCTCCGAGGCCAGCCCGGGCGGGATCGGCTGCCAGACATGTCACCCTGTCCCTGACGCCGCCGCCGTGCTCTCCGGGGTTCACGGCGACGGTCGGGTCGACGTGGCGCTGCCTGAAGGGCAGGACTGGGGCGCGCCCTCGCTGACCTCGACCTCCTTTGGGCTGGCCTGTGCAGGATCGTGCCACAGCGGCGCTGAGGCGCCCATCGCGTGGAGCGCGGCGGGGCCGCTCGGGTGCCAGGGGTGCCACGCCACGCCGCCCGAGGCCCACCCCCCCGGCCCCTGCTCGTCCTGCCACGAGCACCTCCAGCCCGACGGCCAGGGGCTCCTTCCCGGCGCTCGCCACCTCGACGGTCGGATCGAGCCGGTGGACGGCGCCGGCGGCTGCGGGCGCTGCCACGGTCAGGGCGAGGACGACTGGCCGAGCTCCGGCGCCCACCTGGCCCACCGGGCGCCGCGCGACAGCGCGCCCGTCGGCTGCGAAGACTGCCACCGCGTCCCCGCGTCGATCCGCGCCGAGGGTCACATCGACGATCTGTCGCCGGGAGCCGAGGTGATCTTCGGCGGGCGCGCGCTGGCGCGGGGCTTCGCGCCCTCGTACCAGGGGGGCGAGTGCGCGGACACCGCCTGCCACGCTGGGCCCGGCGCCCGCGATCCCTCACCGCGCTGGTCGTCGCCGCCAGCGCAGGACCTGGGCTGCGAGAGCTGCCACGGCGCGCCTCCGCCGAGCCCCCACACCGACGCGTCGAGCTGTCAGGCGCGCGTGTGCCATGGGGCTCAGGTCGCCCTGCGCCCTGACGGCCCGGGGATCACCGAGCAAGGGCGCGCTCGACACGTCAACGGCCTGATCGACGTGGAGGCGCCATGAGCACCCCGAAGCCCTTGACCTCCCTCGGGGGAGCGCCGAAGTTGGCGTCGATGCCCGCCAACTTGTTGATGTTGATGATGATCTGCGCGTCAAGACCAGGGCGCGGCGCCGGCAGGATGGAGGTGGCGAGTGTTTGAGAAGCTCCCCGAGACCTCCATTGCCCAGATGCACCCCTCGCTGGTGATGGCCGCGCTCTTCTGCGCCGCCGTCGCGGCCGTGATCCTCCTGTGGTTCCTCGTCCGCCGACCTGCGATGGACTGGAACGTCCGGTTCGCGCTGCTGGCCGGCCTCGGGATCTTCCCCATCGGCACGGCGCTGCTGGGCAATGCCGCCAACCTCATCCACACCCAGAAGCGCGGCTTCTGCGGCTCCTGCCACGTCATGACCCCCTACGCGCAGGACTCGGCCGATCCCGGGAGCGTGACCCTGGCCTCAAGGCACGCGCGAAACACCTATTTTGGAGGCGAGAGCTGTTACAACTGCCATCAAGACTATGGGATGTATGGGACTGTCTACACCAAGATCGGCGGCCTGAGGCATGTGTGGGAGTATTATACGGAATATAAAGACTACACCTTTGAAGAGGCCAGCGCGAAGATGCACCTCTACGAGCCCTTCACGAACCGCAACTGCACCGCCTGCCATTCGATGCAGGTGCCCGGCTGGAGGAAGCGCAGGGAGCACGAGCAGCTGCTCCCCGAGCTGGAGGTCTCGAAGGTCAGCTGCCTGGGTCGAGGGTGCCACGGCCCGGCGCACCCCTTCACGAAGACGCCATACCCGGAGGCCGACGCGGGCGCGCCGATCCTCACGCCGCCTGCGGAGGTGACGCCATGAGCCAGCGGCGCCCCCTGGTCTGGGTTCGAGCGGCGGCCATCGCGACGCTGGCCGCGTTGGCGCTGATGGTGTGGTCGTTCGTGGACCCACAGCCGCTCGCCATGATGGTGTTCATGACGGCGGGGCAGGCGCTCGGGACGCTGTCGCTGATCTTGTACGTGGCGGCGGTGGCCTGGGAGCTGATCGGCAGCCGCGCTCGCCCGACAGGGCCACCCCTCGATGGGGGCGGTCGGGGCGAGCGCGCGCTCGGGGGCGCCGGGCTCGACGATGACCCCGGTGGCTCCCCCGAGGAGGAGGCCAGATGAGAGCGCCGGCCGAGAGGCGATCGGCGCCTGGATGCGCCAGATCGCCAGATGACGCTGTCGGATGTCATGGCGAGACGAGAGCGCCGGCCGAGAGGCGATCGACGCGCCAGCGCGCGGCGCGGTCGGCGCTGGCGGCGCTGGCGGCGACGCTGGCGGCGCTGGCGGCGGCGGCTCAGGATCCTGGCCGGGCCGAGGTGGTGGCCGTGGCGGGGGCGAAGCCGGGGCTGGCCCTCGTGACGCTGACGGCCGACGCGGCGCCGCACCCCTGGCTTGAGGCCGAGGCGCTGGTCTGGGTCAGCCGCGGCGAGCTTCTTGAGGGAGATGCCCTGATCGCGACCCTCCGGGCGCGCGATCCGGAGGGGCTGATGGAGGGCCAGCTCGGTCGCTTCGTGCTCGTCGTCGGGGCGCTCCGCCCGCTTCACGTCGACGGCGCCATCGCGCGCGTTGCGCTGCCTTCGCGCGCCTCGCTGGAGCTCTTCGGCGGCGCGCCGGTGGCGCCCGACTGGGACGAGCGGGCCTTTGACTGGACCGCGGGCGCTCGCCTGTCTCGCCGCCTGGGCGACTGGGGCTCGATCGGGGTGGCGTGGCGCCACCAGCGCGACCGGGGGGCCCTGGCCGACGAAGAGCTGGCGCTGGACGCGGGGGCCGCCGCGACCGCGTGGATGACGCTCCAAGGCAGCCTGGTCCTCGACCTCGTCCAGCCCGGCGTCGCCGAGGCGCAGGCCGCGCTCTTTCTGAGCGAGCGCGCTGGGCGTCGACGGGTTGAGGTCTTCGCCAGGGAGCGGAGCGCCTCGCGCGTGTTGCCGGCCACCTCGCTCTTCTCGGCCCTGGGGGCGGCCCCGTCGCGGACGGCGGGCGTGGCCGCAGGCTGGCGGCTGGCGCCTCGGCTCGACGCGGAGGCCGCCGCCGCGGCGAAGGTGATCGAGGCCGACGCCTGGGCCTCGCTGTCGCTGGACGCCACCTTGCGCCTCGACCCCGAGGGCCTCAGCGCGCTCTCTCTTGGCGGTCGGCGCGAAGGCGGCGCCTCGACGGCCGGCCTCTCCCCGCTCGCCATCGAGGGCGACTCGACCGGGTGGACGGGCGGCAGAGCGGCCCTGCGCCTGGCGCTGTCCCCCCAGCTCGGCCTCGCTGGAGAGCTGGAGCTCGTGATCCCGGACGAGGCGCCAGTCGGCCCGCGGGCGTGGCCGTGGGCGTCGACCTCGGTCACCTGGAGCTTCGATCCCAGCTGGGAGCTGGCCGCCGCGCTCCAGGCCAGCGCCTCGCCTGACCTCTCCCATCGCCTGGAGGCGCTGCTCCGCTTGACCCACCGGCTGGGAGGGCGGCGATGAGGCGAGCATCCATCGCGATCATGATCGGGGTCGTCGCGATCAGCGCGGCCTGCGCGCACCTGCTCGGCTTCGATGACGCGCGCGGGCGCTTTGACCACCGCGCCCACTTGCTCGAAGGCATCGCGTGCGTCCAGTGCCACGTCGGGGTCGAGCGCGCCGGCGAGCGCGGCCCCCTCCACCTGCCCGGCGACGCGCTCTGCCTCACCTGCCACGAGGAGCCCCACGACGCGCGCCCCTGCCTCTCCTGCCACGGCGAAGCGACGACGCGGGTGCGAGCCGCCGCCACCCGCGACCGCCTGCGCTTCGAGCACGCCAGACACCTCGACCGCAACCCCGGCCAGTGCGTGCGCTGCCACACGGGGGTGACCGGCGCGGCGGAGTCGATGGCCGCCCCGATGGCCCTGTGCTTCTCGTGCCACGAGCACCAGGGCCAGCAGCGCGCCCGAGACTGCGGCGCCTGCCACGTCGATCTGGCGGCCGAGGGCATCACCCCCGCCGAACACTTCATCCACGACCTCGGCTTTGAGCGGCGCCACGGCGTCCAGGCCAGGAGCGGCGCGGACCTGTGCGCGGCCTGCCACAAGGAGCGCGACTGCGCCGCCTGCCACGGCGTCACCGCGCCGACGCTGCCTGGCCGCGTCGCCTTCGACGATCCGCTCAGGCTCAGGCTGCACCGCGCCGGCTTCCTGGCCCGTCACGCGCTGGAGGCCCGCGCCAGCGGCGACCTGTGCGCCACCTGCCACGCGCCCTCCTTCTGCGCCAGCTGCCACCAGCGCCAGCGCGTCCACCCCACCGCCGGCGCCCGATCACCCCACCCGGCTGGCTGGCTGCGCGCCCACGGACCCCAGGCACGCCGAGAGCCGGTCGCCTGCGCCTCATGCCACGACGGCACAGGCGAGCAGCTCTGCGTCGGCTGCCACCGGGTCGGGCAGGCCGGCGGCTCCATCCACCCGCCGGGCTGGTCCAGCCGCAAACCCATGGCCGACCTGCCCTGCCGAAGGTGCCACATCCCATGACACCCCGGACCCGACGCGCCCTCGTCGCCGTGCTCCTGGCGGCCGCCTCGCTGCTCGGGGTGATCGCGCTGGTGCGCACCATCGACCAGGGGCACCGCGGCGACGCCCCCATCGTCTCTGACGCCTACATCCCCGAGCAGTTCCAGCACCTCCGCCTCTCCCCCGGGCACGTCGACCACGGCGACGCTGGCGTCCCCTGCCGCGCCTGCCACGCGCTCCAGGGCCTGGAGATCCGCGCCCCGAAGCCCGACGTCTGCGTCGGCTGCCACGACGACATCGCCACCGAGGTGCACGAGGCCCGCAAGGGCGCCGCGCGCCCAGGCTGCATGAGCTGCCACGCCTTCGTCCCCGACGCCCTGCACCCCGCCGAGGTGTGCTTGCGCTGCCACGGCGAGCTGGCGCTGACGACCGCAGCCGGCGCTCCCCACGTCGGCGCCCACGCCACCGCCCCGTGCTTGAGCTGCCACCGACAGCACGAGTCCGCCGCGCCCGCCCCGCGCGACTGCGTCGACTGCCACGAGGGCGTCGCCTCCGGCCACGGGCCGTCGACCCTCCGCGCCCAGGACCGCTGCGCGCTCTGCCACCGCCTCCACGAAGGGGCCGCCGAGGCCGCCACCCGCTGCGCCACCTGCCACGCCGAGGGACAGCGCGCCCTCGACCCCGTCAAGGCCTTGATCCCTGGCCACACCCTGTGCACGAGCTGCCACGCCGATCACGCCTTCACGCGCCAGGCCGCGACACCCTGCGCCGCTTGTCACGACGCCGTCCGCGTCGTCGCCTCCCCCGACGCCCGCCCGCACCGGGACTGCGCGAGCTGTCACGACCCCCACGACGTCCGGCGCGCCTCGACGCGCTGCGCCGACTGCCACAAAACGATCCAGCACGACCACCCCGCGCCAGCCGGTCGCTGCGTCTCCTGCCACGATCCCCACGACACCGGCCCCCCGGTCTCCTGCGACCCCTGCCATCAGGCCCAGATCACCCCCCGCCGCGCCCACGCCTCAGACGTCCCCTGCACGGATTGCCACCGACCTCACCGCTTCATTCAGGACAAAGACGCCCACGGACGCTGCGGCGGCTGCCACGCCACCCAGCGCCGCGAGGCCGCCGCAGCGTCCACCCCCGACCACGCCCGCTGCCTGAGCTGCCACGAGGGCGCCGCCCACACCCCCTGGGCCGACCCGACGCCCTGCCCGGTCTGCCACAAGCCTCAGCTCGACTCGGCCCCCCTCGGCCACTATCAGTGCGAAAACTGCCACGTCACCCACAGCGGCGCCCTCAAGCCCGCCTCCTCATGCAAGAACGCGAGCTGCCACGTGCCAACAGCGCACAAGGGCCACGGCAAATACCTCCCCTGCGCCAACTGCCACCGACCTCACGGCCCCTCTGGCATGCCCGCCTCGCCGACCTGCGGCGCCTGCCACACCCGATCGACGCTGCCGGGCCTGCACGCCACCCCGGAGCACCAGCGCTGCGGAGCCTGTCACCAGGCCCACGAGCCCGCCCCAGACGCCTCGCGCGCCGCCTGCATCGCCTGCCACAAGGACCGCGCCCGCCACGAGCCCGCCGCCAGGCGCTGTTCGGGCTGCCACGTCTTCAAGAAGTAGCCCCATCAAGGTCTCCATCCTCCCTCGACATCGAGGACCTCGCCGGCCCCTTAACACGGAACGTCGCGGCCGCGTATGATGGGCGCGGAGAGATCGCAAGACACCTGCCGGGTCTTGCGCCCAGAGCGGAACCGAAGGCCCCGGCCAGCGCGACGTGAAGCCACCGGAGAGGTAAAAAGATGAGCCTTGGCGTACACATGGCGTTGTCTGACGAGGACGAGCAGCTCATCCTCGATCCAGAATTGGAGCCCGAAGACCTCGTGGACCTGATCACCGAGGACCTGGAGGAGCGCTACCTGGACGACGACAACTGGTCGTCCCAGTCCGACAAGGCCTGGGACGCCATCCATCGGTGCCTGACGGACGGGCGCCTGCTCTACGAGTCGGGGCCCTTCCCGCTGGCCTTCGCCGTGCTCGGGGGCGAGGTGCTGGATGCGGGCGAGGATTACACCGCGTGCCTTGCGACGCGCGAGGAGGTCAAGGAGGTCAGCGCGGCCCTCAAGGGGGTCACGCGGGCCTGGATGAGGGAGCGCTACGACACGCTGGGCGACACGGACTACTCAGGGCCCCTCGGGGACGCGGACTTTGAGTACACCTGGGAGAACCTCGTGGGCCTGCGCGCCTTCTTCGAGCGCGCGGCCGCGGCAGACCGCTCGGTCCTCTTCACCACGGACGCTTGAGCGGCGCGAAGCCTCGCGCGAGAAGCTGGACTGCTCGATGGCGGGCGTCTTGATCAGGGCGGGGAGGCTCCGCGAGTCGTGAGGTCGAGATGTCAGCGAAGGGATCGATGAGCGTGACCAGCCGGCTCGGGGAGCGGCTCGAGATCGAGCACATCGGGCAGCGGCGGCCCTGGGCGCTGTCGCTCTTTCGGGGCCTGCTCGGGCCGATCCTGTCGCGGGTCTTCCGGCCGAAGCTGGAGGGCTGGGATCAGCTGCCCGAGGATCGCCCCTTCATGATCGTGTCAAACCACTCGGGGACGGGGGCGACGGAGGTCCTGTGCCTGGCGTGGCTCTGGATCGAGCGCTTCGGGGCCTCGCGCTCGGTGGCGGGGATGGCGCACCCGCTGGTCTTCTATGTCCCGGTGGCGGGGGGGGTGATGCGGAGCATCGGGGCGATCCCCTCGACCTACCGCCACGCCCGCGAGGTCTTCGACCGGGGGATCGGGCTGATCATCTTCCCGGGCGGGGACCACGAGGCTTTTCGCCCGATATGGGAGGCGCGGCGCGTGGATCTGGCGGGCCGCGTGGGCTTCCTGAAGCTGGCGCGGGAAGCGGGGGTCCCGATCATCCCGCTGGGGATCGTCGGCAGCCATTACGCCACGCCGATCCTGTGGCGATCCAGGGTGCTGCCCTGGATCGCGCTGATCCCTGGCCTGATCGGCCTCAAGCGGCTCCCCGTGACGGTGTACTTGATCGCGGGGCTCGTCGCGATCCCCTTGCTGACGGCGCCGACCCTGGGGCCGTGGTGGTCCGTCGCGCTCGCCTGGCTCTGGATCAACTTCTTGCCGATGTACTTCCTTCCGGTGCTGCCCTGGACGATCCGGGGTCGCCTCGGGGCGCCGATGGAGCCCGAGGCGCTCTTCGGCGCGGACAAGGACCTCAAGGCGAGCTACGATCAGGTCCAGTCGGCCATTCAAGGGCTCGTCGACGCCCAGTGATACGGAACCACGCTCAAGCCACTTACACTTTGGGCCACCAGGAAGCCCAAGATGACAGTGTTTCAAACGCGGTTCCGTATGAGCCGCACCGCTGCCCTCTCGCGAGGGCGACGGGGCGCGCATCGGGGCGAGGGGGAGTGCATTTTATCGTTTTAAATCAATGGGTTGGGATCGTGGGGGTCGGGCTGGCGGCGCTCAGCGGACGACGACCGTGAAGGCTTCGATATGGCCGAGCCAGCTCACCGTGACGGTCGCGTCGCCGGGCTCGACGGCCTCAAGGCCGAAGGCGCGGGCGTTGTTCATGATGCGCTGGAGGTCGGCGTTGTCGTCCTCGACCTCGGCGCTGGAGAAGACCTTGATGGGATCCGTGGGGCCTTCGGAGAGGGCGACGGTCATGGGCGCCGAGCCGCCGCCGACGACGTAGCGGCCATCGGCGAGGTTGGCCACGAGGTGAAAGAGGGTCAGCTGGCCCTGGGAGAGCGTGAGGGTCTGACCGGCGTCGACGCCGTTGATCTCCTCGATGAAGAACTCTCTGAAGGCGATGTTCTGGACGGCGGCCTCCTCGACGACCTCGATCTCCACCTCGCCGAGGGCGTTGGAGATCGTGAGCGTGCGCCCGGCAAGGGCGCTGCGCAAGGTGGCGAAGTCGCTGTTGGGGTCGGGCGCGATGGTGGCCTCGGGATCGCCGTCGACGCGCCAGGGTGAGCCCCCGAAGCCGGTCAGCGTGCGGCCCCGCTCATCGAGGTGTTGCGGGAAGATCGCCACGGGGGACTCCGGCAGGATCGCGACGCCAGCGATGAAGAGCTCCTCGGGCAGCGCCGCGAACGCATTCCAGGGCAGGACGTGGATGATCGTGTCGGCGATCGGGGCGACCTCGATCTCCAGGCTCCCCTCCTGGCCCTCCCCGTCGATGGCCAGGAGCGTGGCCCTCCCGACCCCGACCCCCTTGACCTGGGTGATGCTTCCGCCGGTCTGCGTCACCTTCAGGACGCTCGGGTCGCTGCTGCGCACCTGAATCGCCTCGCCGGGGGCGCTTGAGCCGACGTGGAGGTTCATGGTGGCGCCCAGCGCCAGCGGCCTCTGGGAGCCCTCGGCGTCCAGCGCCGGCGTCTGATCGCTGAAGGAAACTCCGCCCGGCGGGGAGGAGCCATCAAATTCGATCTGGCAGGCCGCCATCGTCACGAGCGCGGTCACCACGATCCCGAACTTCACCGTCGTCTTGCTCATCATCGCGTCTCACCTGGCTTCTTGCGGGCGGGTCCAGCGCCAGGGCAGATCTTCCGCGGCGCCTGCAGGACGCTTTTCAAGGCCCATGCCAGATTGTCGATCTCGCAGTGGCCGTCATCGGTGGTCTTTATCGGGGGACGACTCGATGGTGTGGACAGGCGGCGCCTCAGCGGGTGGACAAGGGACAGGCCACAGGTGTCGGCTCGACACACTTGAAATCAACCCTCCTGGAGAGGCGAGGTGTCAGCCGACGGGCGCCTTCGCGAGAGCGTCACTCAGGCGTGCGCCACCCATCCGCGAAACGCCAGTCCCACGTAGAAGATGCTGATGTCCGAGAAGCCCGCCTTTCGCATGAGCTCTTCGTCCTGATCCGGCGCAAGGATGGGCAATTGCTGGCCAATCGCCGCCGCCGACGTCCTCGCCTGCTCAGGATCGACTCCAGAAGAGATGGCAAACTCAGCGCATCTGGACAACCACAGATCGCGCTCGGCGCGATCCTGAGGGATGCTGTAGTGCATCGCGACAAAACCCCCGCCGGGCTTCAACCGCGCATGAACCTCGCGCAGCGTTCTGGTGCGCTCAGCTTCGGTGGTGAAGTGCAGCGTCAAGAGACAAGACGCCGAATCAAAGGGTCCCTCAGGAGCCGCTTCGATATAGCCGTGGTGGAGTTGAACGCGAGAAGCCAGCGGTCCGAGGGCAGTCTTCGCCAGACCCAGCATCTCGAGGGACGGATCCACGCCATCCAATCGCCAACCCGGGAACGACTGCGCGAAGAGCTTGAGCTCCATGCCGCCGCCGGCGCCAACGACCAGCACGCGCCCATCGGGTGGTGTGCGCTCGGCCAACAGCAGGGCCGACATGCGATGCAGGTCATTCAAGCCAGGGACGCGTCGAATCGCGTTTTCTGCGTAGTTTGCGATTGCTTTTGGGTCTGAGAAATGAGACATTTTATGCTGGCCTGAAGGTCGGTGTTGTGCACAAGGGAGGCCTGACATCGCTTTCAAGCCGCTCGGGGGCGTGTTCCAGGTTCAGCCATCGTGCCGGACAAAGGCGGCATGGTCAACCTGTCTGGGGAGCTCATCGGGGCGGCGAACGCCAGCGCAGGAGCTCGCGGTGCTGTCGCCGGAAGCCCTCAACGGGCCAGTCCACAAGCCAGCCCAGCCAGCCGAGGTCCATCAACACAGCGCCCGGGGCTCCTCGCCGCGGCCCATGATCCCGTCGAGCCTCGAGGCCCGTCGCGCGCCGCAGCCGGCGAGGGATCGCGCGGGTGCGGTTGCCCCTGGATCGGGCGACTCGGCTTGCTTTCGAGCCCGCAGCAGGTCATCCTTTCATGTCGGCGCGGTGTGCAGCCGATCCATGAAGATGGAGGGCGCGTCCGCTGCCCATCGAGCGGGTTGTTGAAAGCATGCATGAAATCTGAATTTGCGATTGAGCCATTTCTCGGGATTTGTGAGCCCGTCAGCGCCCTGCTTCACCTCGCAGCGGCCCTCGTCATCCTGATGACAGCCCCCATCCTCTTGCGCACGAGCCGCACGCGCCTTCGGGCGGTCTCGATGATGGCCTTCATCGTCGGGGCGACGCTCTTATTTTTAATGAGCGGCATCTACCACACCCTCGACCACGGCCCAACCCGGGAGATCGTCCAGCGCCTCGATCACGCCGCGATCTGGGTGCTCATCGTGGGGACCTTCACGCCCGTGATGGTGGTGCTCACCCGAGGCCGGATGCGGCGCGTGGTGATCATCTCCGCCTGGACGGTGGCGATGAGCTGCGCGCTGCTCAAGACGCTCTTCTTCACCCAGATCCCGGAGTGGATCGGGCTGGCCTTCTACATCGGCTTTGCCTGGATGGGGGCGAGCTACTTCGTTCGTATGTTCAGACGCGCGGGCCTCGTGACCGTGGGCCTGATGCTGGGCGGCGGGGTGAGCTACACGCTGGGGGCGGTGCTTGAGTTCGCCAGAGCCCCGCTGCTCATCCCCAACGTGCTTGGCCCTCACGAGCTCTTCCACCTGACCATCGTCCTGGGCGTCGTCTTGCACTGGCTCAGCCTCCACACGCTGATGACCCGCACCACCCCCATGGACGTCGCGCTGGCCGCTGCGCAGCCCGCCTGAAGGCCTCCTGGCGCGTTTGAAGAGGTGCGCATCCAGGCCCGGGCCGCGAGCGCGGCGCCCCCATCCCCGCGTCAAGCGCCGAGGTCGGGAGGTTGACGCAGGCCCAGGAGCAGGCTTCCAATGCAAGGTAGCCCGGTGGGGTATGTGAGGATGGGGCGCCTCTTGCGTGTTCGGGGTGCGCTCTGGCGACACGGAGGAGACGATGTGGCCCTTCTCAGAGCTTCGCCCCCGGATCCCGGCAGGGACATCGCCCGAAGAGGCCCGCGCCACCGGGCTCTTGCCGCCTGAGGGGTGGTCGCCGCCGCCGAGGGCGCCCATGAGGGACGCGGCCAGGACTCTGGCCGTGGCGCTGCGGATGGCGCCGGAGGGCCTCGGCGGGCTCATCAGGGCCACGAAGGCCGGCCACGTCGAGCTTGGGGAGCAATATGTGGAGCTTCAGAGCTTCGGGCGCAGAGCGCTGTCGGCGCTGGGCGTCGAGCTGGAGGTGGTTGGCGCCGATCGGGTCCCAGGTGAGGGCGGGCTCGTCTTCATGTGGAATCAGACGACGCACCTCGATCACCTGCTCTTGCCCGCGGCGCTGCCCAGGCCGGCCCTCTCCATCTACAACAACGCCGTGGCCAGGACCCCCTTCTACGGGCGCTACATGGCGGCCGTGGGCCACTTCCACGTCGATCGCCACGACGAGGCCCAGTGGCGCCAGAGCCTGGCCCGGGCCGCGGAGGCCGTCAAGGCGGGGGCTTGCCTGATCGTCAGCCCCGAGGGGACGCGCTCCTGGGATGGGCGGCTGCTGGCGATGAAGCGGGGCGCCTTCCTGATGGCGCGGGCCGCCTCAAGGCCCATCGTGTGCGTCACCGTCAGCGGGGGGGTCGCGCGGCTGCCGCGCGGCGCCGCCGCGGTCAGGCCGGGGCCGCTGCGCGTGCGCTTCGGGGATCCGATCCCCGTGCCGCCCGACGGCGGCCCGCCCGGCCTGCTTGAGCGCCGCGTGGTCGAGACCTTCGAGGCCGACATGTTGGACTGAATCCTCGCACCGCCCCACGCTCCTCGCACCGCCCCTGTCGGGGACGGGCTCGTCGGGTGGGGCTGGAATCTCAGGGCGGGCTGCGCCCTGTCGGTCGCAGGCCCACGCAAGACCCAGGTCGACACCAGGGGGAGCAAAAACTCCAATCCACAGGCACACTTCGACGCGGTGATCCGCCCCTGCGATCCTCTGTCGTCCGCCCGCTGGCCTGCGACCGACAGGTCGCAGCCCGCCCTGAGTTTCTAGCCCCACCCGACGAGCCCGTCCCCGACAGGGGCGGTGCGAGGAGCGTGGGGCGATCGTCGAGCGTGGGGCGATCGTCGAGCGTGGGGCGCGGGGTTCGCCGAGCGAACCTGCGCAGGAGCAAGCCGCCGGGAGTCCCTGTTTGAGTTTCACGAGGAGCGGGGTTAGAATCCCGCGCCGCCGACCACGGGGGGTGAACGGATGGTTCTTCAGGCAGCTGGCCTGGTCAAGCACTACGGTTCCCATGTTGCGCTCAAGGGTCTGGATCTGGAGGTAGGAGCCGGCGAGGTCTTCTGCCTGCTCGGGGCCAACGGCGCGGGCAAGACGACGACGATCCAGCTCTTCCTGGGGTTCATCGAGCCGACCGCAGGCAGCGCGAAGATCAAGGGGATGGAGGTCAAGGAGCATCCGCTGGAGACCCGGCGGCTGCTGGCCTACATCCCTGAGAACGTGATGCTCTACCCCAACCTGACGGGGCTGGAGAACCTGGACTACTTCACGACTCTGGCGGGGGTCGCCGACATGGATGAGGGGCGCCTGCGCCAGACCCTCCTGGACGCGGGGCTGCCCCGCGGCGCGGAGGATCGCCCGGTGGGGGCCTACTCCAAGGGCATGCGCCAGAAGGTGGGGATCGCCATGGCGATGGCCCGGCGCGCCGAGCTGCTCCTGCTCGACGAGCCGACCTCGGGGCTGGACCCGAAGGCCTCCAACGAGTTCTCGCGCCTGGTCTCGACGCTCAGCGCCCAGGGCGTGGCGGTCCTGATGGCGACCCATGACCTGTTCCGCTCGCGCGAGGTGGGCACCCGGATCGGCATCATGAAGCACGGGGAGCTGGTCGCTCGCCTGGGCGCCGACGAGGTGTCGCACACGGATCTGGAGCGGATCTACCTCGAACACATGCACGACTGAGGATATGAGGCCACCTGGACCCATTGGCGCCATCGTTCGCAAGGAGGTGCGCGAGCTGGCTCGCGACGGTCGCCTGCGGGTGCTGGGCGGGATCATCGCGGTGCTGGCCCTGTCGGCGCTGATCTTTGGCGCGCAGCAGACCTGGCAGGCCCAGCAGGCCCGGCAGCAGGCCGTCGAGCGGGCCGAGGCCGACTGGGAGGGGCAGGGGCAGCGCAACCCCCACGTCGCGGCCCACTACGGCACCCACGTCTTCGCCCCGACCAGCGCGGCGACGGCCATCGATCCGGGGGTCTCGGCCGCGCTGGGGCGCTCGGTGCGGATCGAGGCCCACCGGCGCAACCTCGCGGCCCACGCCCGCTCTCAGGACGCCAGCGGCCTGGGGGGGATGGGCGCGTTTTCGATCACGATGGTGCTGCTGCTGCTGGTCCCGCTGCTGATCATCGCCCTGGGCTATGGGCTGTGGGGTCGGGAGCGGGAGCGCGGGACGCTGCGCCAGCTCGTCAGCACCGGGGTGGACCTGCGGGCGCTGCTGTGGGGCAAGATGCTGGCCCTGGCGCTGGTCGTGGGGGCGGTGGTCGTCCCCACCGGGGCGGTCATCACCGCGGCGCTGTGGGCGCTGGGCGGGGGCGACGCGGCCACCCTGGCTCGCCTGGGGCTGCTGACGCTGGGCTACGGCGCCTACTTCCTCATCTTCGCGGGGCTGACCCTCTACGCCTCGGCCGCCGCCCGCTCGTCGCGCGCCGCCCTGGTGGCCATGATCGGCGTCTGGGGTGTCTTCTGCCTCCTGACCCCGCGGGCCGCCACCGAGGTCGCCAGCGCCCTGCGCCCCCTCCCCAGCCAGGCGGCCTTCGCCCGCGACGTGGCCCAGAGCCTCGAGCACGGGATCGACGGCACCACCCCCCGCGAGCAGGCCGTGGGCGCCATCACCAAAGAGCTGATGGTCAACAATGGCTTCGCCACCGCCGGGATCTTTGTCGATGAGGCCGCGCTCAACGGCTTCGAACTCCAGGCCGAGGCCCGCTGGGAGGACGCCATCTACGACCACCACGTCAAGGCCCTTGAGGACGGCATCGCGGCCCAGGAGCGGGCCGTCGCCTGGGCCGGGGTGCTCTCACCCTTCGTCGCCATGCGCTCCCTGTCGGCCGGGCTGTGCGGGACCGATTACGCCCACCACCGGCACTTCACCGACCACGCCGAGGCCTGGCGCAAGCGGCTCATCGGGATGCTCAACGAGGCCTTCGCCAAGAACGCCGGCGCCCAGGGCTGGGACTACCGGGCCGGGGCCGAGCTGTGGAAGCAGGCCCCCCCGCTGGAGTACACCCCGCCGGGGCCGGGCTTCGCCCTGGAGACACACCTGCCGGCGGTCGCCTCCCTGCTGGGGTGGATGCTGCTGGCCCTGGTGCTGGCGCTGCGCTCGGCTCGACGCGTGAAGGTGACGGCATGAGCACCTGGAAGACCGTCTTCACCCTGGAGTGGCGGATCCTGCGGCGCGATCGGGCGGCGGTGGGGATCCTGGGGATCTTCGCCGTCTTCCTGATCCTCTCAGCTCTGGCCGGGGGGCGACACGCCGACGCCCTGTCCGACGGCCTCGCCGCCTCACAGGCCGCCGAGCAGGCCCACCTCGAGCGCCTCGGCGACGAGCTTTCGACCCTCATCTCCCAGGGCGCCGACCCCCGCGCCCGCGATCCCCGCGACCCGATGTGGATGGGACAGGAGGGCGCCCCTCGGATGGCCATCCTCCCCCCCGCCCCGCTGGCTCCGCTGGCCGTCGGGCAGCGCGACCTCCAGCCCCAGGCCATCCGCGTCTCGTCGAAGGTCCACCTCGAGGGCGAGTTCAACTCGGAGACCTCCATGTCAGGCCCCGCTCGCCTGACCACGGGGGCCTTCGACCCGGCCTTCCTCTTCGTGATCCTCTTCCCGCTGATCGTCATCGCCCTGTCCTACGAGCTGCTCAGCGCCGAGCGGGAGCGCGGGACGCTGGCGATGCTCCTGTCCCAGCCCATCTCTCAGGGCGCGCTGGTCCTGGGCAAGGCCGGGGCCAGGGCCGTGGCGCTGTGCGCGGTGACGCTGGCCTTTGCCCTCGTGGGGCTGCTGGTGGCCGGGGCTCCCCTGGGCGCGCCGGGGGCCTGGCTCCACGTCCTGCTCTATGGGCTGGTGCTGGTGGCCTGGGCCATCTTCTGGTTCTCGGCGGCCATCTTCGTCAACTCTCGCGGGGGCACCTCCGCCCGCAACGCCCTGACGCTGGTCGGGATGTGGCTCACGCTGGTGATCGTGGTTCCAGGGCTGGTCGGGGTTGCGGTGGACCTCCTCTACCCTCCACCCTCGCGCCTGGAGCAGATCCACGAGGCCCGGGAGGACAACCGCGACCTGGAGCAGAAGCGCACCGCGCTGCTCGGCCGCCACGACGTCGACCCGGACATGAGCAAGGTCGCCGTCGAGCTGGTCGAGGTCGAAGAGGAGCTGGCCGCCCGGGAGGCGCCCGCCCACGCCGCCGAGCAGGAACACCTCCAGCGGCGCAGCGCCCTGATCGGGGCGCTGCGCTTCGTCACCCCCGCCCTGCTGGTTCAGCTCGCCCTCGAAGACCTCGCCGGATCGGGCCAGACCCGCCACCAACGCTTCGACGAGCAGGTCGACGACTACCACCAGCGCCTGCGGGCCCACCACGTGGCCCTCATCCGCGCCGGGGCGACCATGACCCCCAAGGCGATGGACGCCACCCCCACCTTCCACTTCCAGGAGGAGCCGCTGGCGGGCCTGCTGGGGCGAGTGCTGACGGGGGTGCTGGGGCTGCTGCTGGCCGCGGCGGCGCTGCTGGCCATGGCGCGCGCCGGACTGGGCAGGATCGGCCGACTGGCCTCCTGATGCCGCGATGACGGGCCGCTCGACGCCTTCGCGCCTTGCTCCAGCGCGGCCTACTGGAACGCGATCAACTCAACATCAAAAACCAGCATCCCCGCCGGGCGGTTGGGCTGGCCCTGATAGGCCAGGTTCTCGGGGATCCAGAAGCGCCGCTCCTCGCCGATCGACATCAACTGAAGCCCCTCGACCCAGCCGGGAAACACCCGGGTCAGCGGGATGGCCGCAGGCTCGCCGCGGGAGACCGAGCTGTCAAACGCCTTCCCGTCGGCGGTCCAGCCGGTGTAGTGGACCGTCACGGTGCTGGTCGGCCCCGGCTTGCCCGCCGCCCCGTCTCCGGCGCGGAGCACCTTCGAGGCCAGCCCGCTGGGCGTCACCTCGGCGTCGGCCGGAGGCGCCGCCACATCGGGCGGAGCCTGGGGCATGGGGGCCATCTCGGGGACACCCACGCTCTTCGTCGCGCCGATCTCCTGCATCACCTGGGCGTAGGAGGCCACCCCGCCGCCAACCCGGTGACAGTGGTTCCGGTGGCAATTGACGAAGCCCGGCGGGGGGTTGCGGGGATCAAAGACGATCTCCTTCTTCTCCGGCTCAGGGGGAGGGGTCGGCGCCTTGACCTCGATCTTGGGGGCCTCCTGCACGGGGGCTGGCGCCTCGGCCTTGTTCTGAAGACAACCGGCCAGCACCAGCGACGCCAGCGAGATCACGGCCCACCCGAAAACTGAACTGCGATTCAACACGCCTCCTCCTCCTTGTGTGAAGCGTCCACGAACCCCACGCCAATACCATTGCGGGACCGCGCGGCTCAACATTTCCACACAGGTGGGTGACGCCCTCGTCGGTCAGCCCGTCGCGGCCGTCGTCGAGGGTGTCGCAGACCTCAGGGCGAGGCGTGGCGGTGGGCCGACGCTCAAAGCTCCCCTGACGCAGGGGGGCGGTGCCCATTTCATCAAGGAAGACAGAGCCTTGGGGTCCACGAAGAAGGGCAGCGGATGATCCGCTGCCCTTCTTCGTGTCCTGCCGATTCGAAGTCCTGAGGGGAAGTCCCAAGGGGAGGGTGCCCAGGCGGGACACTCCGGGACTGGTCAGGGCTTGTCGATCTTGATGGTTGTGATGTCCCCGACGGGATTCGAACCCGTGTCGCCGGCGTGAAAGGCCGGTGTCCTGGACCTGACTAGACGACGGGGACTTTTTGCCCTTTGAGGGCCGAAGACTTCTTCTAAGGGCTCCGCGCTGGGCTGTCAATCTCCTTCTCCCCGAATCGAGCTGCGGCGCGTGGCCCGGAACATACCCGCGCCGCGCAGAGAACCCCGAGGTCACGCCGGCGGCGTCATGCCGCAGCGGGTGGCGAGCTCGCGTTTGTCCACGGCCTTCGTGTAGGCCTCGGCGAACTCCACCTGTCCAGACTTCACGAGCGCGGCCAGCTCGTCGTTCAGGACCGCCATCCCCAGGCTCTTGCCCGTCTGCATGGCGCTCGAGATCTGCGCGGTCTTGCCGGTGCGGATGAGGTTCGAGACGGCGTTCGTCACCATGAGTATCTCCAGCGCGGCCACGCGCCCACCTCCCTTCCTGCGGCACAGGGTCTGGGCGATGACGCCGCAGAGGGACTCGCCGAGCGCCGTGCGCACCTGCGCCTGCTGCTCGGCGGGGAACATGTCCACGATGCGGTCCACGGTGCTGACCGCGGTGGCCGTGTGCAGCGTCCCGAACACGAGGTGGCCGGTGTTGGCGGTCTCTATCGCCAGGGCCACCGTCTCCAGATCGCGCATCTCCCCCACCAGGACGATGTCCGGGTCCTCTCGGAGGGCGGACTTCAGCGCCCGCGCGAACGACCCGGTGTGAACCCCGATCTCGCGCTGGTTCACGAGACAATTGCGGCTCTCGTGCACGAACTCGATGGGGTCTTCCAGGGTGATGATGTGCTCGCGGCGAGTGCGGTTGATGTGGTCGATCATCGCCGCGAGCGTGGTGGATTTGCCGCTGCCCGTCGGCCCGGTGACGAGCACGAGCCCCTTGGGCACGTCGGTGAGCCGCAGCACGGCCTCGGGCAGGCCGAGCTGCTGTGCGCTCAGGATCTTCGCCGGGATGGTGCGAAGCACGGCGCAGATCCCGCGGTGGTCGCGGAAGAGGTTCACGCGGAAGCGCGCCAGATCCGGCACCGCGTGGGCGAAGTCCAGGTCGTTGTGGGCCTTGAACGTGGCCTTGTGCGCGTCGGTCATCACGGGCGAGAGCAGCTCGAGGACCTCCTCGGCCCCGAGGGGCGCGCTGTTGCTGATCTCCACCATGTGCCCGTCGATGCGCCACCGCGGGCGGTGGCGCGCGGACAGGTGCAGATCGGAGGCGCCCTCGGCCACCATGCGCTCAAGCAGCGGATCCAGCGGCGTGCTGCGCTTCGTCGCCGGGAGCTGTGTCGTGCTGTCGCGCTCCGGACGCGACCTGTCCCCCGTGTGCGACAGCACGTCGTTGAAGAAGCTCGCCGAGATCGAAACCGGCTCCACCTCCATGCCTGGCGCCAGCGCTCGAATCTGCGTCATCACGGCGGCGGACACCTCGTCCACGACACCGACGCGCAGCAGGTTCCCGTCGACCCTCAGCGGCAGCACGCGCTGCCGCTGCACGAAGGCCAGCGGCAGCAGATCCACCACGCCCGGGGCCGGCGGGGCCTCCTCCACCGCCACCGGCACCGGCACCTTGTGGGAAGTCTCCGCGAGCCTCGACGCCAGGCTCTGGCAGACCGCCAGCCCAAAGCCCGACACCTTCTGAAACAGCAGCTGGAACGTGTTCGCGTCGATGCGCGACATCATCATCCGCGTGCTGGCGACCACCGACGCGGTGCGCGGATCGGACAGCAACAGCCCCATCTCCCCGAAGGACTCCGGCGCGCGAAGTCGCCCCACCTCGACCTCCTCGCCATTGGTGGTGACGAGGACGCGCGCCTCACCCTCCAGGATGACGAAGAGCGCGTCGGCGGCCTTGCCCTCCTCCACGACGCGCTCGCCCGGGTCCGCCCGCACGAGCTGGCAGCGGGCCGCGAGCTTCTCGAGCTTGTCGTCGTCGAACCCCCGGAACAGCACCGACCGCTTCAGCGCGCGCACCATCTTCTGGGCGTGCTCTGCGTTGAGAATATCCGTCGTTTGCATGCCACCTCCCTCGTGTTTCAATTGCTATAGCACGCCCGCGGCGCTCGACGACAGCGGCGTGACATCGGATCGTGCAATGCCCATGGCTCAGGTCTGGGTGGCCCCCCCGACAGCCCACACCGATCGGCCTTGCCTGTTGATCATCGCTCTGCTTCCAATCTGCTCACCCAATCTCTTCGCTGACAAAACGCCGCGCCCGCTCAGATCGCCGACTCCGCTCGGCACGCATCGCCGCGACCGCTAAGGTCGGCGGTTCCACTCGGCGTCCAGCTTGAGGCCCAGGCCTGGCTCCCCGCCCTTGGGCGTCGCGTCCTCAAAACTCACCCCCAGCCTCAGCGACTCCAGCGCCTGCACCGCTCGCGACAGCGGCGAATTCGGCACCGGCACCTCCAGAACCTTCGGCATGAACCAGGGCCCATACAGGCTGTGCGTCACAAAACCCCTCGCGTCCAACTCAAACCGACCCCCATGCGACAACACCGGCTCCACACCCAGAAACCCAAGCGCCACCGCCCGCCTCTCCTCGGCATCCTCAGGCAGCTTCCCCAAACCCCTCACCAAGGGCTCGAACTCCGCCGACGCCGTCCTCATCCTCTTCTCCCCGTAACCCTCGACCAGCCCCAGAAAGGTCTTCACCAACCACCCATTCGACGCCTGCGGCTCCACCAGGATCGCACTCTGAACCTGCGGCGGCGTCCCCTCAGCCTCTGGCGGCCCATCCAGTATCACCGCGATCTGCTGCTCCAACACCGCCCGACTCAGGCTCACCACCCAGACATGATTCACCAACGCGTACGAGATCTCCACCGGATCCCGTCCTCCCATCTCCCCATCGCTCAGCGCCCCATCCCTCTCCCGAATTACCGATATCTCCACATCCCGAAACGGCTCCCCCTTCACCCACTCCGTCACCCCTGGGGCCACCTGCTCCAGCAGCGTCTTCAACCCCGCCAACATCAACGCCAGACCCAGATCGTTTCTCACATGCACGCTGATCCACACCGGCACCTGACTCAATAGCTTGATATCATCCCTGGTCTCCACCGGCGACAGGCTCGGTATCTGCCCCATGCTCAAAGCCACATCCCAAAACGCGCTCCAATCCGCCACACCCACCATCACCCAATCCCCGAGCCAATCAAAACTTATCTTCTGGTCCCCCAACGTCGCCGATGCGAGCCCATTCAACTCCTGCCTCATCCTCGCATCCTTCCCCACCGTCAGGATGAGGCTGGCCCCAGGCACCCCCCTCGGCATCGGCGTCGTCTGGATCCCCACCTGCCGCTTGAGCTCGTTGTAATCCGTCCCCTCGATCAACGGCAGCATGATCGCCTCCGCCTTCAACCGCCTCCCGTCCTCGCTCCTGCGGATCATCACCCCCACCGGATCTGCGTACTGCCTCCAGTAGTATTGATACCCCTCCGCAAAGCGCCTGTACCCCTCCTGCTCCGCCACCGACACCTTCTCCACACTCAGCGCTGACAGTGGCGTCAAACCCGACACCCTCCCCCACTTCGCCGACCATGCCCCGCGCTTCATGTCCAGGACGATCTCTTCCCCATCCCCATGCTTGAGCTCCTCTTTCCTGAGCAACCCCGACGCCAGCAATTCTCCCGTGTCCTTCGCCGGGCGACCCTCCAGCCAGCCAAACAACAGCGCCGCATGGTTCACCGTCAGCAGATCCGCCTGCGCCTGCAAACGCCTCGCCTGCAATATCCTCAACTTCGGTCCCACGACCCGACCCACAAACGCATCCCCAATAAATACAAACGCTTCTTCCCCTGTCCCCCCGTAAGGATACCGCGCCCTCATATACTGAAAGTCGCCGGCCTCCTTCATCGCTCTCGCCTTCCCCGCCCTCACGGCCACCAACCTCTCCACCATCGCTCGATCATTGGCCAGCACCAGAACATCTCCCAACCTGAATCGGTGTTGCTCCAGATCATGATCCGGCGTCGACAACACCTCAACATCCACGCCACCCAAGCTATATTTTGAAGCAGTCAGATCAGGGCGACGCTTTTTGGCGCGAATCTCAAACGACGTCAAAACACCATCGATCGCACTCTTGTCCTTGACCAGAAACAAGATGGCCACGTCAGACCCCTCGCGAACAAAGGGATCGCCAGCGATGATGGCGACTTCGTCGGCGACGAGGTGGCCGAAGCGTTCCGAGAGGATGGTGCGCTCGATGACGAGCTGTTGTTCCACGCGCTCGGACCAGAAGCTCGCTCCAGTGCGCGACTCCAGGGCCGCGCTGATCGGCATGACAAGGTCTTCGAGATCGCGGGCGAGCTTCACGAGGTTTCGGAGGTCGCGGACGTGGATGTAGAGGACATCTTCAGGGACGATGGCGGCCATGGATTCAACGACGGGCCTGGGTGATCCAGGGAGGGTGGCGATGAGGTCTGGCCAGGGGTGGGTGGCCAGAGGGATGGGTTGGATTTGGTCGATGGGGATGGTCTGGGGGTCATTCTGGCGGACAAAGAGGCCGCGATCTTGTTGGAGGGCTTCTTCGAGGGAGGTCATCCCGGTGTAGAGGTGCATCAGCTCGCTGATGTCGGAGCGATCGGCGCGGCGCTGCTCCTGGAGGGGCGCAAGCGCCTGGGGGTCCTTGCGGAAGCTGTTGAGACGGTTTTGAGCGAAGCCATAGAAGGGAGGGGCGGCCCAGCCGGCGCGCGTTTGCCAGTGGGGGCCGAGGGCAGAGAAGAATGTGTCGGCGAGGGCCTTGTCGGCCGCGGGTTTGCCCACGGCGTTGACCTTGAGGGTCTGGAAAGTGGCTTCCTTGACGTCGACGCGGTTGTCCCAGGCATCAACCTGGCGGGTGAGGGTGAGCGTGAGGGTGGAGGGGATCTCGGGGCCAACGAAGCGCAGGAGGATGGTGGTGGGGGGCTGCGTCAGGGCGGCGACAGCGTGGCGTTCGCCTTCGACCTGGATATGAACGACGGCGTCGAGTTTGGCGGTGAGATCGGGGGTGAGCGCGAGGTAGAGGTGGCCGCCTTCGACGAGCGCGTTGGTGGCTTGGGCGGTGGTGTCAGGGAGCGACGTGATGGCGCGAGTGCCCGTGGTGCGTTGGATCTTGGGGCCTGGATCGGGCGTGGAGCCTTGGGGTTGATGGGCGACTTCGGGCTTGCCAGGGGCGGTGGTGCAGCCCAAGGCCCCCAGGAAGGCGAGCAGGATGAGTGCAAGGTGAAGGACACGGGACATGGGGACTCCTGGGTTGTTTTGGGGACGGTGGGAAGTCTAAACAGGGTTTGGGCGGTCTGTCAAAAGCCGTCGTCGGCGTCCTCCGCGGGGTCGGATCAGGCGGCGAGGTCCGGGGCGGCAAGCAGAAGCGCCAGTCCCCCACTGGAATCGGTGCCATGCTCTGGACCGTGATGGTGGGACCGGTCGACCCTGGGCGGCCACAACCCGGGGCGGCCACCATCGTGGGCGGCCACCATCGTGGGCGGCCACAACCCGGGGCGGCCACAACGCGGGGCGGCTACAGCCCGGGGCGGCTACAGCCCGGGGCGGCCACAAGGGCCGCCCCTACCCATTGCGTCTGTGACGACGCCCGTCTGTAGGGGCGGCCCTTGTGGCCGCCCACTCTCGTGGCGCGCATGTGCCCGCCGACCTTGGCAGTGGACGGATGCGCGCCGGTGGAATAGTACGCCACCCTGTCCTGTCTGAGGTCAGCGGCGGGACGCGGCGAGAACCTATGGAGGGTTGGATGCGCAAGGCGGTTGGGGTGTTCTGGGCGTTGGCGTTGGTCGGGTGCGGCGAGGAGACAGGCGGGTCTGGGGGGCAGGATAGTGACGCAGGGTCAGACATCGCCGACGGCGGTGCCAGCGACATCGGCGGCGAGGACGAACAGAGCGATCCGAACCCGGAGGACCGGGACGCGTCGGACGCGGAGCCGGACGCCCTGCCCGAGGCCATCGCCTGGGAGGGCACCTGGACCTGCATCGTGACGCCGACGGTGCGGATGGGCGAAGGGCCAGCGCAGCCCTTCGGGCCCGCGCTCGAGGCGACCGTCGTCACGGCGCTCGAGGCCGACTTGCTCACGGTCGTGGCCGACAACCGGGGCGCCCTGCAGGGTTGCGAGGCGACCTTCCGCGTGGACGGGGAGACCGGCGCGCTGGACAGCCACACCTGTCCGGATGGCGCGTGGACGAGCGGCGAGGTCGCGTGGATCGGGCCGGGCTTCGAGTTGGCGATCCGGTCCGAGCGGATGAACGGCCAGAGCGCGTTCGTGGTCGAGCACGCGTTCGCGTGCGCACCGGCACAGGAGGTCGACCTGCGGACCTTGTCGGTGACGATGGTCGAGGCGGCGGCGCTCCTCATCACCGGGCCCGAGCCGGGCATTGAGTCCGGGGTCCATCTCTGCGAGCCCGGGCCGGCCTGCGAGTACCGCATCCCCGTGGGGCACGTGGTGCAGCTGATGAGCGAGCACCCGGTGGGTCCGCCCGTGTGGTCGGTGGAGCCGGCGACGGACGGGTGCTCCGAGAGCCCGACGGCGCTGTCGTGCTTCTTCACCATGGATGCGGACCGCGCGATCGTCGTGGAGTGGCCCCACTACGAGCCGCCCCGACAGGTCTTCACCCTGACGGCGCACATGATGGGCTACGGCGGGTTCTTCTCGTTCACGACCGACGGCGAGCCGGTGGCCGTGGGGTGCAGCGGGGACTGCCAGTGGGAGGTCGACGCCGGCACGATGGTGGGCGCGACCCTCAACTCCGTGGACGTGAACCCCGACATCAGCGGGCAGAACCACACATGCCAGATCGTCAACAGCTCGTCGTGGTCGTGCCAGTTCCCGATGAACTCTGCCCGCACCTTCTCGGTCCGCTGACGCGCCCTGGCGCGGGAAGGTCGCCATCGCCCCCGCCCGTCCGAGTCGATGGTGGGCAAGGGCGATGCTGCCGGCGATCTGCGCGGGGACCGGCCTGGAGAGGCCCTCTACTGCGCCGCCCGGTGCAGGGTGAAGCGGGGGATCAGGAAGTCGTGGAAGCCATCCGAAGGCACGATGGTCATCTCGTCGCCCTGTTGGCAGAAAGTCCAGGTGGGAGGACCGTTTGCGTTGGCGCGGAAGGTGTTGCCGTCCTGCACCCAACCTGGACCCCCGAGGCGCGTGGACGAAGAGTCCGTGCAAGAGCAGACGCTGGCGCCGCCGGAGCTTTCGTTGCAGTCGAAGGTCGCGTGCATCAGATCGCAGATGGCGTCCCGGCAGGACGAAGGCGCTCGGATCTCCAACGTCCGCCTGATGATCAGGCTGCGGTCGTACCGAACCCCCCCGGCCTCAAGGTCAAAGGTGCCTTCCACGGTGGCGGAGCCCGTCAGCGTGGAGCCTGGGCAAGCCTCCAGGAGAGTCGCGAACGGCGCGTCGTCGGGCTCGAGGCAAACCTCATCGAACACCCAGCTTCCCGTAGGGTCGCCGCCGCAGCCATCGAAGGGCTCCTCGCAGGCCGGGTACGTGTAGGCGCCCTCGCCTGGCTCCGGCCCCGCGTCGCAGGCGTCCTGAAGCTCGGCGCAGGCGGAGCCGAGCTCCTCCCACACCGCAGTGATGTCGTCGGCCGTCAGCTCGCAAGACAGCTCCAGGGCGCCCAGCGCCACCTCCTGCTCCGCAAGGCAGGCGTCCAGTTCAGCGCGCGTGATCGTGCATTCGGAGAGCTCCTCGGGGCACCCGCCGATCTGCTCCCGGAACTCTGCGGCCAGGTCGCGCAGGAGATCGGGATCCTCCAGGCATTGCGTATAGAGATCCTCGCACGAAGGGGCGCCCTGGATGTCCCTGCCCCCTGCTGCGATGGCGACCAGGAGACAGAGGGACTCCTGTCTGGCCGGGTCAGCGTCGATCTTGACGAACATGTCCAGGGCCTCCTCGCAGAGGTCGCGCAGGCTCACCTCGCCTTCCTCGCCGTCGTCGGGCGCGTCAGGTTGTTCGACCTCGGGCCCGATGTCGCCGGGATCGCCTGTCTCCATGCCGGCGTCGCCCGCGTCGTCTTGCGCCGTCGTCGCAGCACGACCTCCCGAGTCCCCGCACGCGGCGAGGCTTGCGCAGGTCAGGAAGAGGAGGCTGTAGATGTTGAAAGAATTCATGGTGTTCATCATCGCTGGTCGGGGTCAGCGCTGCGCGCACGTCCAGCGGCCTGGTCAGCGGCCCACCCCGGATCTCAAGGGCACCATCGGTCGCGGTCGACAGCAACATGAAGATGCGGCATGGGGTCGTCTGACCCTCGCTCCCCATGGAAACGCCCGAGCCATCGTAGGCGACAGCCGGGCTGGATTCAAAACTGCCGCCCTGGGCGGAGGGGAGCCGCAACGGGGCCAGACCTCGGAGGAAGTCGATGGCGAGGGTCATTGAGCCATCATCGTCCCGCTCCACCACGATCTCACGGATCGCCGTCTTCGGGTGAGAGGAAGTCCAAGCTTGGGGGCGCGTCGGTCCTCGACCGATTCATATCCTCCACCACATCAGCGCGGCGGCAAGGGCTCACAGCGCCCTCATGTTGGGGTGGAAGGTCTGTGGGGGGCTCGGAGCTGCTGGAGCAAGCGTTGTATCTCTTGGGCGTTTTGAGGGAAGGGGCTGGTTCTGGGCACGGATGACTCGGCGGCTACGACTGGAGGTAGCGCCATCAATCGACGTCGTTATGATGCGTCAGCCTTCCCCTCGTCTGCGACGGGCTTGCCCACGAAGAGCATGCGCTCCTTCGCCCGCTCGGAGCCCGCCACGTAATACTGGTCGGTCCATGAGTCGTTCGGGGTCAGGTGGATCTCCACCTCCTTGCCCTCCTTCTTGTACTTGGCGTTCAACCAGTTCCTGAAGTAGAAGTGCGAAAAAAGTCTCATGAACTCGCCGACATAGATGTCCACCACGCAGGGGTTGTTGCGCACGATGACCATGTTCTCATCGTTCTTGGTGGTGGAGGCCGCGGAGAAGTTGGCTGAGCCCCCGATCAGGACCGGCCGCTCGCCGAAAGGGTCGATGATCATGTACTTGGTGTGGACGTACTTCACGTTGGTGTTGAGCCCGGTGAGGCTCTCCTTGTGCCAGTGGTCAAGCTCGTTGTCCTGGCGGATGGTGTCCCCCATCGCGATCCGGTTCCCGGGGAGCTTCTTGATGGCCTCGTAGTTGTCCTGATTGCTCTTCTGGCCCGGGTTGTCCATCAAGAGGTAGCGCAGGTAGGGCTTCTCCTGCACCAGAACGTCCTTGAGCTCGTCGCTCACCCCGAAGGCCGCCGTCATGAAGACCGCCCCCTGGGAGTCGTCCATCATCCTGGCGTAGGTCTCCAGCGCCTCCAACGAGCCCCGCGGGCTGAAGATGGGCTGGTAGGGGGGATCGTCCGCCTTCACCGGGAAAATTTCGTCGTTGAAGGGCCTGAACGTCTTACCGGTGGGGTCGGTGACGATCTTGTTCCAGTACGTGAGGTAGGCCGCGGCCAGCCCCTTGTCGCGGATCTGGTGCCCCACGTTGGAGTGGCCGAAGATGGCCCCACGGGTGATGTTGGTCGAGCCTGTCCACACCTGCACGGGCTCATCGCCCTTGAGCAGGAGGATGAACTTGTTGTGGGAGATGGCGCTCTTGTTCGCCTCACGAGGGATCACGAGGTCCTCAATCCCCACCGCCTTGATGGCCTCAAGGTTCCCCTTGCCAGGATCGCCCTCCGCCTTCTTGTGATCGAAGACGATCTTGACATCAGCGCCCCGCCCAGCGGCGGCCTTGAAGGCCTCAAGCACCGGGTGGTGGTTGAACTCGTACAAGCACGCCCTCAAGCTCCAGCCCGCGCCCTCGGCTTGCCCGATGAACCCGATGAGCGCCTCCTCAAGCCCTCGGCTGAGCCACTTCCAGGCCTCGTCGCCCTCGACCTCATCGGGGCGCTTGTTGCCGAAGCGCTCCACATAGGCTTGAGAGGCGGCGGCCCCGCGGTTGAAGAAGACGGCGTCAGTCTCGTTGCTGATGCTCTCGGTCTTGACCTTGACCGAGACCGCGTCGCCTTGAACCAGGTCGGTGGGGGAGCCGTAGATGGGGATGACCTTGTAGGTGTACTCATGGTCGGGTTTGGCGGCGTAGTCACCCCACTTGAAGTCCTGGATCGGGTGGCTGATGCTATCGAGCGACTCATCCCCGGCCTTGTGGGTGGGGTGGTGATCAAAGCTCAGCGATGACCTCAACCAGCGCTCTTCGCCCCCGCTCGTGTGGTCGGTGCGCTGAATGGCGAAGCCCAGCAGACCCTTGCGAGCCTCCTCGGTGGCGTCCATGCCCAACAACACCACGTTGTTGCCCGCCACCGCGTTCACGGCGATCTTCGCGTTGCTCTTGTAGGCTCTCATGCTCGCTCCTGCGCTCTACGTTCGTATGCTCGACGCCGCGACGCACCACCATCCTCGATGGCCCGACGCTTCAACTCGGGGATCCCCAGCACCAACGCCTCGTCTCCCAGCGCGCGGCGCGCCTTGTCGTGAAGATGTCTAAAGTCGCCGAACGTGCGTCAAGCCGCCGTGGAGCACCTCGACTCGCCCATGTCTGCCGAGGCGTTGGCAACATGTCGGCAACAGGAGACAGGAGGAAGCGGGGGGAGCCAAAAAACCTGAATGAAATCAAGAGGGCCGTGACGGACTCGAACCGTCGACCCGCAGATTAAAAGTCTGCTGCTCTACCTACTGAGCTAACGGCCCTGACTTCGACGCGGCGCGCGGCGACAAGCATCGCGCGGCCTCGCGAGGGGTCACTTGGTAGCAACAGGCCTGGGGTGTGTCAAGTCGCTTGTCAAGGGCAAGGGCCTCGGGATCGGCGGCGTCGCCAGGATTTGCGGTCGCCGCCGCCGACCTCTACTATGGGAGTCGGCTGAAGGTGATCAGGCCAATGCGCCGTGTTCGTGGAGGGACGACGCGAGATGGGCTTCGTCGAACCGTCCTGGCGCTCAGAGCGCTTGGATAGGCTCCTGCTCAGGGCAGGGGGGTGGCACGATCTGTCGACGGTGGTACGCTTCCTGGAGCGCGACCCGAAGGGCAACCTCTTCGCGCTCTCCTGGGTGGAGGCCCATGGGATGCGCACGGCCCCCTTGGCCGCCAGCCACCAGCTCCTGATGGCCGAGGACTCCGGCGAGCTCGTCGGCGTCTGCCTCGTGCTCGGCGGACGCACCGCGATGCCGATCACCCACTCGGCTCAGGCCGCCCGCGCCTTCGGCCGCCGGCTGGCGGCGCTGTCCAACGAGCTGGAGCACGTCGTGGGCGCCCAGGACGCCGTTGGAAACCTCTGGGAGGGCTTCGGCCAGGGCCTGCTCCCTCGCCTGGACCGCGACCAGCGCTACTACACCCTGCTGCCCCGCGATCTGATCCCCAGCCCCAAGCCCACGCCGGTTCGCCTGGCCGAGCTCGCCGACCTCGAAGCCATCGTGCAGGCCTCCGCGGCCATGTACCGCGAGGAGACCCTCGCCGATCCCTTCGACGACGACCCCGAGAGCTTCCGCAAGACGCACCGACAGCGCATCCTCCAGAACGCCAGCTTCGTCTGGCGAGAGCCCGGGCAGATGCTCTTCAAGGCCGACATCTCCTGCTCCGGTCGACACGGCGCCCAGCTCGCCGGCGTCTTCACGCACCCCGCCTTCCGCGGCCAGGGCGTCGCACGCCGCGCCCTGGCCGAGATCTGCGCCCGCCTGCTGGCGCACTTCCCCTGCCTGACCCTCTACGTCAACGAAGACAACGCCCCGGCCATCCGCCTCTACGAAGCCCTGGGCTTCGTCGAGCACGGCGCCTACCGGACGATCTTTGTGACCTGACCCCGCGCGTGCTATCACGATGAACCCGGCCTGAGCCGGCCAGAACACCGAGGTGGACTTGGCATCCTGGAGATCAACCCGATGGATCTGCGTCGCGACCCTCGCGACCCTCGCCCCGATCGCCTGCGCCGAAGAAGAGCCGCCCCGCCCGGCCACCTCCTCCCTCCAGCCCGGCATGCTCGACCCCCTCGACGAGCCGTCGCTGACGACCACCCCTCAAGGCCCCACCCTCGCCTCGCCCGACGGGCTCAAGACGGCGCTCCCCAAACTGACGCGGGGCTCGCGCTACGACTGGGGCCACCACAGCGCCCTGGTCCCCGGCCACCTGGCCTCCCAGCTCATGGAGGCCGATGAAGCCAAGGACAAGCCCCCTCGCCATGTCGTGACCTTCATCATCGACGACCTCCTGGCGCGCCCCCAGCGCCTGACCCAGATGCAGGCCATGCCGCCCGTGATCAACAAGCGACCCGGCGAGATCATCCAGGCCGAGTACATCCGCGTCCTGGTCGACGATCGCTTCGAAGTGGTCGTGCGGGCCGAAGACCCCTCCCACGCAAACTACGAGAAGCTCAAGTACTGGCACGACCAGATGCGCCTCTCCGAACTCAAGAATGCCCTGGACGCCCCAACAGAGCCCTGATCAGAGGCGAGCGCCGGCGAAGCGGAAGTACTTGCTCGACAGCGTCGCCCCGTACTCCAACTCCAGATCGCGGCTGACGGCCACGACGCGCTCCAGATCCACGCCCGCCCTGTAACCCAGCGTGTCGAGCATGTAGAGCAGATCCTCGGTGCCCAGGTTCCCCGCCGCGCCCGGCGCGTAAGGGCAGCCGCCCATGCCCCCCATCGAAGAGTCGAAGATCCTCATCCCGGCCTCAAGGCCCTGCAGCGCGTTGACCAGACCCAGCCCCCGGGTGTCGTGCAGGTGCAGCGCGACGCGCTCCACGCCGAGCTCCTCGATCGCCCGGCGGCACCCCTCGCGCACCTGCAAGGGGGTGCCCATGCCCGTGGTGTCGCCCAGCGAGATCTGCGTCGCCCCGGCCTCCAGCAACCCCCTGGCGATCTCAAGCACGCGGTCAAAGGAGACCTCCCCCTCGTAGGGGCAGCCGAAGACCGTCGAGACGTAGCCCCGCACCTCCATGCCCTGCGGCAGCGCCTCGGCGATGACCTCCGCGACGTTCTGCTGAGACTCGGCGATGGAGCGGTTGAGGTTCTTGCGGTTGTGCGTCTCGGAGCTGGACAGGAAGACGGCCACGTGGCTGACCCCAGCCTCCAGAGCGCTCTCGAGCCCGCGCTGGTTCGGCACCAGCGCCCAGTAGCGCACGCCCGGCTCGCGGCGCAGACGGCGGGCGACCTCCGCCGTGTCCGCCATCTGAGGCACCCACTTCGGGTGCACGAAGCTGCCGATCTCGATGTCCTTGATCCCCGCGTCGACCAGCCGCTCGATCATGTCGACCTTGGCGTGCGTCGGCACCGCCACGCGCTCGTTCTGGAGCCCGTCGCGCGGCCCGACCTCCACCACGCGCACCGACGCGCCCAGGCCCTCAGGTCCCGCAGGAGCGACCGTCTTGTCGTCGGCAAAGGAGGGTTTGCTCATGGATTGCCCAGCGCTCGGCGCCTGTCACCTCAGCGGCGCCTGTCTTTTTAGTGGCCGGGTGGATCTGCGTCAAGGTGAGGGGCCGCCTTGACGCAGATCCGCCCGAAGCGCCACTCCATCCCCGCCGCTGCGGCCTCGGAGTGCTCACGTTTTCCACAGGGCCGCCCACGGGCGGGCCTCCATGCGCCGCCGCCACGAGGCGCCCCAGAGCTTTCCATGCCCGAATTTCAAACCCAATAATATCAATGACTTACAACATCTTTTCAGATGTTCAGTGGTTGAGTGTCGGGCTTCTTCGAGCCCGTCGCCATCGCGCTCGACAGGGGGTTGTGGAAAGTTTGTGGAGAACTTTTTGGAGCGGCCAGGAATAAGGGGGAGGGGGTTGAGACATTGAGGGGCGCCCGACCTGGGGTGGACAGGGCTCGTGGGCTGCGTTGTCGGCCTCGGAGGTGCCTTGATGGCCTTTCGTGGGCCGTGTTGTCGGTCTCGGCGGTGCCTTGACAGCCTTGGTAGGGATTCTGTATTAACGCGCCGCCAGATCCATGATTGGAGGAGGGTTGCAATGACTTCGGAGGTGCGCTCAAAAGCTCAGAGCGGCACGGTGAGCATCGAGGTCGAGAGCCTGAGCAAGTTCTACGGGGACTTCAAGGCGATCGACGGGGTGAGCTTCCAGATCCATACCGGCGAGATCGTCGGCTTCCTGGGGCCGAACGGCGCCGGCAAGACGACGACGATGAAGATCCTGACCTGCTTCATGGGATCGTCGTCGGGAAGGGCCAGGGTCGCGGGCTACGACGTGTCCACGGACAGCATCGAGGTGCGCAAGCGGGTCGGCTACCTGCCGGAGACGGTGCCGCTCTACAGCGACATGATCGTCTACGATTACCTCAAGTTCGTCGCCCAGATGCGCCAGGTCGAGTCGTCCAGGATCCACGAGGCGATCCGCGACACGGCCAAGGTCTGCGGCCTGTCTCACATGATCAGCCGGCCTATCCGGGAGCTGTCCAAGGGCTACCGCCAGCGCGTCGGCCTGGCCCAGGCGCTGATCCACAAGCCGGAGGTGGTCATCCTCGATGAGCCGACCTCGGGGCTGGATCCCAACCAGATCATCGAGATCCGCGACCTGATCAAGGAGATCGGCAAGGAGAAGACGATCATCTTCTCGACCCACATCCTGCAGGAGGTCGCGGCGGTCTGCGACCGGGTCCTGGTCATCGACAAGGGGCGCCTGATCGCCGACGGGACCGTGGACGAGCTTGAGCGCAAGGTGCGCCGCAACGAGATGTACGTGGTCACGCTGGCGGAGGTCGGCGCGCAGAAGCACGAGGCCTCCAAGATCGAAGCCTTGCTGCGGGGCATCGGCCCGGTCAGCAAGGTCGAGCACCTGCAGACGCGGGGCCGGGAGATGACCTTCCTGATCACCGCCTCGCGCGGGGCCGACCTGCGCCACGACATCTTCAGGCTCGCCGAGACCCAGTCGCTGGCGCTGCTGGAGCTCCAGCGCGAGCAGCTCAGCCTGGAGGACATCTTCCGGGCTCTGACCGGCGACGTCGAGCAGGTCAACGTCGAGCGCCGCGCCAAGATCATCGGCGTGCGCTCGCGCGGCGGCCTCGATGTCGACGGCGCCACCCCGACCCCGATCGCGCAGGAGGTCGCCTCGGCGGCCGCTGAAGAGGTCGAAGAGGTCGAAGAGGCCGCAGAGGCCGAAGAGGTCCCCGTCGCGGCGACCGATGAGAAGGAGGCCTAGACCATGGCTGCGGTGCTGACCATCTTCAAGCGCGAGCTTGCCAACTACTTCCACTCGCTGACGGCCTACATCGTCGTCATCCTCTTCCTGCTCATCACCGGCGGGATGTTCTGGCTGGACTTCTTCCAGGGCTTCCCGGAGCTGAGCATGCGCCGCCTCTTCGGCGACGCCCCGCTCTTTTTGGCCTTCTTCGCGCCGGCCATCACGATGGGCCTGCTGGCCGAGGAGAAGCGCTCGGGCACCCTCGAGCTGCTCGTGACCATGCCGGTCAGCGATCTTGAGATCGTCCTGGGCAAGTTCATGGCCGCCGTCACCCTCCTGCTGGTCACCTTCCTCTTCACCACCCCCTACGCGCTGTCGATCTCGACCATGGGGGATCTGGACTGGGGGCCCATCCTCGGGGGCTACGCCGGCTTGATCCTGCTGGGATCGGCCTACGCCTCGGTGGGCCTGATGGTGTCGTCGTGGACCCGCGACCAGATTGTCTCGGTGCTGCTGGGCTTCTTCCTGTGCTTCCTGCTCTTCATCTTCGACAGGCTCTTCGGGAACTCGTCGGGCGTCGTGGCCCAGACCTTCGAGTACCTCAGCAGCAACTTCCACTTTCAGAACATCGCCCGCGGGGTCATCGAGATCGGCGACGTGGTCTACTACGTCAGCATCATCGTCGTCTGCTTGACGGCCGCCAGAGCCACTCTGGCCGCCAGGCGTTGGTAAGGAGGAGAAGTCATGGCCCAGGACATCCGCAAGAAAGCCGTCCAGGCGCTCGACGCGACCACCTTCGTGATCATCGTCGCCGCCATCGTCGTCGTCATCAACGTCATCCTCGCGCTGCCCTCGACGCCCTCGATGCGCGTCGACCTGACCGAGGACAAGCTCTACACCCTCTCGGACGCCTCCAAGGCGATGGTCGGCGGTCTGGAGGAGCCCCTGGAGATCAAGTTCTTCGTCTCCGAGAACCTCCAGTACCCCGATCACAACCTTGAGCAGCGCGTCCGCGACCTGCTCGACGAGTACCGGGTCCACTCCGGTGGCAAGTTCTCCTTCGAAGTCATCCACCCCAAGGACAACGAGAGCGCCGCGACCGACGAGGCTGAAGGCGCCGAGGCCGAGGGCGCCGTCGCCGAGGCTGAGGGCGCCGTCGACGAGCCCAAGGCCGAGGACAAGGCCGAGGAGGGCCCCAAGGGCTTCGGCATCCAGAAGATCCCCGTCGGCGTGCGCGGCGAGGACGAGGTGGCCCTGCGGATGGTCTACAAGGGCATGGCGCTGGTCTTCGGCGACAAGCTGGAGGTCATCAACGAGCTCAAGGGCACCGACAACCTGGAGTACGAGATCTCCAAGCGGATCAAGACCTTGATCACGCCCGAGGCCGCCCGCCACAAGGTCGGCTTCATCACCGGCTTCGGCGGCCCCTCCGATCAGCCCCAGTTCATCCAGTCGATCGGCGAGGGCTTCAAGCAGATCTACGGGGACCTGATCACGGCCCGGCCGATCAACCTCAAGGAGAAGCAGAAGGTCGACGACGACATCGACGCGATCGTGATCCTCAACCCCGATCAGATGTTCAACGACAACGCCAGGTACGCCATCGACCAGTTCTTGATGAGGGGCAAGGGGGTCGCGTGGCTCCAGACGGGCCTCGCGCCCAACCCGCAGATGCCCATGCTCCCGATGCGCCAGCCCGTCATCACGGGCCTCGAAGGCCTCTTCGAGACCTACGGCCTGCGCTTGAACAAGGATCTGGTGCTCGACCGCCAGAGCAACATCGTCAGCCTCATCCTCACCGACCGGGGGCTGGCCCAGATCAGCAACCCCTCGATGCCCGTCTTCACCGACATCAACCAGGAGTCGGTCGTCACCAAGGACATCCCCACGCTCTCCTTCCCCATCTCCAGCTCGATCACGGTCCTGCCCTCGGTCCTTGAGAACAAGGAGCTGACGGTGACCGAGCTGGTCAAGAGCGACAAGGGCGCCGTGCGGCGCGCCAACGCCAACTCCGTCGACTACGACGCGCTCCTGAAGCCCGACCCGACCGAGGAGCCCGGCCCCTTCGTCATGGCCGCCTCCGTCCAGGGGTCGATGAGCAGCCACTTCAGCGACAAGCAGAAGCCGGCCTCCACGCCGTCGAGCAACCCCGTCGACGCCCTGCCCCCCGACTACCAGACGCTCAAGAAGTCCACGGCCGGCGCCCGGATCATCGTCGTGGGCAACGGCGACTTCATGTTCCCCAACCAGCAGACCGGCTATGGCCGTCAGTACTCTGGCCTCGGCGCGCTCTTCCTGCTCAACATGGTCGACTGGCTCGTGCAGGACGAGGCCCTGGTCGCCATCCGCTCCAAGGGCGTCCCCCGAGTGCTCAAGGGCATCACGGCCGACGACCACATCACCTATCAGGCCGCCAACGTCGTCGGCGTCCCCGTCGTCTTCGTCCTCATCGGCCTCCTCTTCTTCTTCCTGCGCCGTCAGCGCCAGCGCACGATCAAGCTCTGATCGCTCCCCGTAGAGGTGTCACCATGAAGAAACCGACGCTCATCGCAGCAGGCGTGCTCGTCACCTTGCTCGCGGTCTTCTTTTTCCTTCAGAGCAAGGACGACAACGCCCCGACCCCGCCCAGCTTCGAGGTGCCGCACATGGCCGACCTCGACAAGATCGAGATCGTCAACGGCGCGGTCGCGATCACGCTGGCCCGGGAGGCCGGCGTGTGGCGCCTCAAGGCGCCCGTCGACTTCCCCGTCGCCGACGGCGTCCAGAAGGACCTCGACAAGCTCTTCGCCGCCTCCATCGGCATGGATCGGCAGATCGAACCCAAAGAGGACCTGGCCCGGTACGGCCTGGACAAGGACACGGCGCTGATCACCCTGCACGCCGGGGGCGCCAAGAAGGTCGCCTTCACCGTCGGCAAGGAGGACACCGTCGATCAGACCTTCGTCAAGCGCACCTGGATCAAGCCCGAGGGCGGCACGACCGTCTTCCGCGCCCAGGCCGGGCTGCGCTCCAGGCTCCTGATCGACCTGGCCGACCTGCGCCAGAAGAAGGTCAGCGAGTTCAACAAGGAGGACGTCGTCGGCGTGGAGCTGTCCTACGGGGGCAAGAAGATCTCTCTGGCCCCCACCGCCGCCGAGGGCGACAAGCCGGCCGGCTGGAAGTCCGTCGAGCCCGCCGGGGAGAGCCTCGACAACGCCGCGATCGATCGCCTGATCGGCGCCGCAGGGCGGCTGCGCGCCGACGGCTTCGCCGACGGCACCTCCCTGGCCGACGCGGGCCTCCAGACCCCGTCCCTGACGGCCACCTTCAAGCTCAAGGCCGGCGACCCCGTCACGATCATGATCGGCGGCCTCGTCAAGCCCGCCGCCGACGCCGCTGCTCCCCCCGACGGCGCCGCCCCCCCCGAGCCCTCCCGATACCTCAAGCTGGCCTCGGCCGACTGGATCTACACCGCCAAGAGCTTCACCATCGACAGCGTCGACAAGCGCCTCGCAGATCTCAGGACCAAGGACATGATGACCCTCGACGTGGCCCAGGTTGAGAAGATCACGGCCGCCCGCCCCGCCGAGGGCGAGCGTACCGAGGTCGTGCTGGAGGGCGGCAAGTGGGCGCTCGTCAGCCCCACCGCGGGGGAGGCCAACAAGGACCTCGTCGACGCCGCCCTGCGCACCCTCAAGGACCTCAAGGCCGCCCGCGTCTCCGAGGACGTCGACGCGCAGAAGGCCGGCCTTGGCCCCGATCAGGCCACCCTGCTGACCCTCTCGCTGGCCGGCGGCGAGGTGCGCACCGTCGCCATCGGCGGCCTCGTCGAGGAGGGCAAGACCGACCGCTACGTCCGGGTCGGCGAGAGCGGGCCGATCTTCGAACTGGCCGGCTTCCAGGCCGAGAAGCTCGCCCAGATCAAGGGCGACGCCCTGACCAGCAAGCCCGTTGAAGGGGGCGGCGCCGAAGAAATCGACATGGGCGAGCTCCTCAAGGGCGCTGGAAACCCCCTCTCCCCCCACTGATCACGGACCTCGGCACGATCGGCCCGTCAGGTCGATAAAAGCCAATGATTACAGGGGTTTGGTAGGTTCGGGCGGGCCTGCTGCTCGGATTCGAGCGGGCCTACTGCTCGACGGCCTCGGCCTGCGCGTCGCCTTCGGCGACCTCATCGGCCCCAGCGGCCTCGACGGCCTCGACGGCCTCGGCGGGCTCGACGGCCTCATCGGCCTCATCGGCCCCATCGGCCTCGGCGGCCTCATCGGGCTCGGCGGCCTCATCGGGCTCGACGGCCCCATCGGCCTCGACGGCCTCGACGGCCTCGACGGCCTCGACGTCGCCAGCGGGGGACGCCTCACCGGGCAAGGGCCACCGCTTGAAGGTGGGGCGGACGAGGGGCGCCTCAAGAGACCTGGCGTAAGCGGCCTTGACGCAGTCGAAGTCCTCGAAGGGGAGGTCGCCGCCCTCGGGGAGCGCGCTCTTCTCGACCGTGATGCGCTCGATGTGGGTGATGCGGTAGCCCCCTTCGGTGTCGATCAGCGCCAGGACCTCAAAGGTGGCCTTGGGAGAGCGTCGGTCTTCCAGGCCGCGAGCGCCCATGACAAAGGCGAGGTTGCCGAGGATCCTGAATCGGCGCAGTTCGAAGTCCCCGCCGCCGAAGATCGTGGAAGGCGAGCTGCGGGCGTGATCGACGAAGGACTCGACGGTGGGCCACTTCGAGGCGGCGTCGGAGCCGGGCGCGATGGCCTCGTACATCAGCGACCAGTCGCGTCGGTTGATGATCAAGGTCAGGCCCTTGTACCACTGAAAGGGCAGCTGCTTGGGCTTGATGAAGGAGGACAGCTCGATGGTCTGCTCCTGGGCCTGCTTTTGAAGCTCGATGGTGCGAAAGTGGCACTTCTTGAACTTCTGTCCGCTTCCGCAGGGGCAGACGTCATTCCTTCCAACTTGGCTGAAGTCGAGTTCTTGGGTCATCTGAGGTCCTGAAGGGTTGTTCGAAGGGTCGGCTACGTCAGGTCCCATGTGTAGAACTCTTCGCCATCGAGGACAACCCTTATCTCCAGAGGGGCGAAGATCTCCTGAGCCTGGGCGACGATGTGGTGGTGGGTGATGAGCTCTCGGGCTCTGGTCCTGCGCTGCTGGATGATCTCGGCGTTCTCGGCGTCCAGGCTGCGGCCCTGCGGGAGGAGCTGCGCGTCGTCACGGACGACGTCGAAGGACACCTCCCACTCTCCCGGCCAAAGCTCGGCGAGGGCCTCGCGGGCGGCGTCGGCCACCAGCGGGCCGTGCTTGGTGGCGTCGACGATATCGGCGAGGTTGGGCGGGAAGCGCAGCGCGATGCGTCCGGGGACGAGATGATCGAGGCGGGCCTGCATCAGCCAGGCCGTGGAGATGCTCGCGGTGGGCTTGAGGTGTCGGACGACCCGCCGCCAGGAGTCCCGCGCGCTCTGGCTGGCTCGCTCCTCGGCGGTCATCGAGTCGCCCTCGGGGTCTTCCTCGGCCTCCTGGGCCTCCACCGGCTCAGGCTCCTCGCCGTTGGCGCTCGCGGAGGCCATCTGGGCCGCCTCGGCCTCAAGCGGCGCCGTGGGGGCCGAGGCGGAATCGGGCGAGGAATGTCCAGGCGAGCTTGTCGGGGGAGAGGGGTCGCGGTCGGCGTCGAGGGGCGGCGCTTCGGCGGCGAAGAGCGGCGCGTCGGCGAAGAGGGACGGCGCGTCGGCGACGTCGCCGCGCGGCGCAGGGTCATCGCGCCGGGGGAAGGCGTCGCTCGGCTCGGCGATCTTGACGGCGGGCGCGGGGGGGGCCGCCGGGATCTGGGGTGAAGGAGGGGCGCTCCTCGGGGCCTGGGTCGGGAAGGGGACGATGTTGCCGACCTCATTCGGGAGAGCGACGACATGGGGGGTGAGGGCCTGAGGGGCGAGCGCGCGCGGCGGCTCGGGGTGCTGATGTGGGGGTTCGGGGCGCGCCTGGGCGCGCGGCGCGGCCTCGGATGGCCTGGCGGGGGCGGCGCGGTGTCCGGGGGGCTCGTGACCGCCGCGGGGTGGGCCGCCGCCGCCAGGAGGCGGCGGGGATCCGCCACCATCGGGGTCGTCGCCGATGAGGAGGCCCGATTCGAGGGCTTCGAGGCGTTTGATCAAGAGGTCGATGGGCATGAGCGGCTCGATGGCGGAGAGCTTGACCAGGGTCATCTCGAAGATGAGCCTGGGGAAGCCGGAGCGGCTCATGCTGTCGGCGGACTGGACCATGAGGCCGAACATGCGGTGCAGGACCGAAGGATCGACGGGGGAGACCTGTTCGAGGGCGACGTCGAGCTCCTGGGGGGTCAGGTCGGTCATCTTGTCGGCCTGCCCGGTGACCTTGACGACGGTCAGGTCGCGCAGGTGTCCGACGAGCGCGGCGGCGAACTGCATCAGGTCGTGGCCGGCGGCGCTGATCTGATCGAGGATGTCGAGGGCGACCTCGACGTGCCCGTAGAGCAAGGCGTGGCTGAGGCGAAAGAGGAGCTCACGGCTGGCGACGCCGAGGATCTCGGCGACCTTGTCCTCGGTGATGTGGCCGGAGGAGAAGCTGATGACCTGATCGGTCAGGCTCAGGGCGTCGCGCATGCCGCCGTCGGCCTGTCGGGCGATCAGAGACAGGGCGCTGGGGTCGGCGGGGATGTTCTCGGAGGCGCAGATCGAGGAGAGGTGCTCGGTGATGCGCCGGATGGAGACGCGCTTGAAGTCAAAGCGCTGACAGCGGCTCAGGATCGTGACGGGGATCTTCTGGGGTTCGGTGGTGGCGAAGATGAACTTGACGTGGCCGGGGGGCTCCTCGAGGGTCTTCAACAGGGCGTTGAAGGCCTCGGTGGTGAGCATGTGGACCTCGTCGATGATGTAGATCTTGTGGCGGTCGCGGTTGGGGGCGTAGCGGACGCCCTCGCGCAGCTCCCGGATCTCGTTGACGCCGCGGTTGCTCGCGCCGTCGATTTCGAAGACGTCGACGGAGGAGCCGCGGCTGATCTCCTGACAGGAGGCGCACTCGTAGCAGGGCTTGTCGGTGGGACCGGAGGCGCAGTTGAGGGCCTTGGCCAGGATCCGGGCGCTGGAGGTCTTGCCGACGCCGCGCGGACCGCAGAAGAGGAAGGCGTGCGCGACGCGGTTTTGAGCGATGGCGTTGGAGAGGGTGCGCGCGACGTGCTCCTGGCCGACGACTTCGTCGAAGTGTCGAGGTCTCCATTTGCGCGCCAGGACGATGTAGGACATGGAGTTCTGCCAGCGTTGTGGGTCAGCGGGTGACAACGACAAGGCCGCCGGTGGTCGCGGACCCCGTATCGTGGGGTTGCGCCTCCCGGCGGCCGTGTTCGTATCCCGGAGCTGCGATCGCTCCGCTGGCGCATCCGCGAGCCGACGTGAACGTCCACCGGATGTGATCTCGCCATTGCATTGTTCCTTTTCTTTTTTTGGCCTTCTTGACGCCGACGCTGCGCCGCCGACAGGATTCCCAGCATCACCCCGTACGTCGGTACGTCATCGGTCACCCGAGACGTGCAAAACTGCATATCTACACGCTAGGGGTGCATATCACATTAGTCTCCAGCCTTCGGAATGCAAGAACAACTTGGTGCAGGAGAAGAACACTACACAATCACGCTCGCCGCCGAAAAGCGACGACCACAAAGGAAAACGCCAGAAACGCCAGCAACATCCAGTCACCCCAACGGCTGTACGGCGTGGCGCCGCGGGCCGGCGGCAGGATGTGATCGATCACTCCCTCGCGCGCCATGTCGATCGATGCAAGAACATTGCCATAGGCATCGATAACTGCCGAGATGCCCGTATTAGCCGCGCGGATCATCGGCAGTCCCTCCTCGACCGCACGCAGGCGCGCGCTGGTCAGGTGCTGGTAAGGCCCTGTCGACAGACCGAACCAGGCATCGTTGGTGACATTGAGTAGCCAGCGCGGGCGATCGCCTCTCGGCACGATTGCCGCCGGGAAGATCACCTCGTAACAGATCATCGGCGCAAACGGCGGCAAACCCGGCAGCTTCAACGTCGCCGGTCCATCGCCCTCCTCGAACGAGCCGCGACCGATCAGGCCCGACACCGGGGCAAGATGCTTGTGGAACGGGATGTACTCGCCGAGCGGCACCAGATGGGCTTTGTCGTAGTGGGCAAGCACGCGGCCACCGCCGTCGATCGCCAGCAGCGAATTCCAGACGCCGTCTTGCGAGCGCCCGGCATTGCGCGCCGCGCCCGTCAGCAGATAACCGCCCGGCGGCACGACGGTAGCAAGCGTTGGCAAGGCCGCCGACTGCGGCTCCATGACAAACGGCACCGCGGTCTCTGGCCAGATGACGGCACTCACCCGCTCAAGGCCGTCGCGGCGGCTGAGCTCGATCAGCCGTCGCAGATGAACTGGCTGCAGCGCCGGATTCCATTTCTCGGCCTGCGGGGCATTGGGCTGCACGATGCGCAGGAGCGGACCATCGGCGCCCGCCGACGATCCGACGACCACCTGGCCGCCAACACCCACTGCCGCAACGAACACAAGTGCGCCAGCGACCGCGCGCCATCCCGCGGCGGGTGCTGCGAGGACAATGAACGTGACGGTGCCGAGGCCATAGACGCCGAACAGCGCCGCGCTCTGCAGAAGCGGCACAGCGAAGGCCAGGACGTGGCCCAGCGGGTTCCACGGGTATCCCGTGAACAGATGACCGCGCACCCACTCCGTGACGGTCCAGCACACCGCGAGCAACAGCAGCCGGCGGTAGCGGCCGCCGAGATGCGGCCAGCGTCCCACGAGCCGGCGCGCAGTAAAAGCCGCGAGGCCCGGAAAGAGCCCGAGCAATGCCGCAAGCCCGGCCACACTGGGCAAGCCCAGCGGACCGTAGTCGGCAGGCGGCACCCAGAAGGCCTCGAGGATCCAGTACGAGCCGACCGCGAAGTGACCGAGGCCCCACGCCCAGCCGCGCAGAAGTGCCTCGCCCGGTGTCGGCGCGGTATCCCACAGCCAGACGAAAACAACGATCCCCAGGACCGCGAGCGGCAACCAGTAGAGCGGCGGCATCGCCAATGCTGCTAGGGCACCGGCCGTCAGCGCTGTTGCGTAGGCGCGCACGCCTTTCAGCATCATGCCCAAGACTACGCCGCTCAGGCGGCGTTGGACGATGAGGCTGGCGGCCGCACGCGCAAACGGCGGATGCGGCGGGGATCGACGTCGAGAATCTCGAACTCGACGCCCGAGGGGTGGCGCACCACTTCGCCCCGCTCGGGGATGCGCCCCAGCAGCGAGAAGATCAGGCCACCCACGGTGTCAATCTCGCGCCGCTCGTCCTCGGACACGACACTGCCGATCTCGTGTTCAAGGAGTTCCACGGGCGTGCGGCCGTTGACGTCGATGGTACCGTCGGGCCGCCGGGCCAGCGTCG
>SXGS01048711.1_pt1 | contig 48145 bp, 38 predicted proteins | sample 3174681 | NCBI WGS metagenome assembly SXGS01 (sample SAMN11356861, study PRJNA531348) | freshwater metagenome | isolation source: freshwater sample F1-80 | place: China: Fuxian Lake, Yuxi | collected 2017-12-25
CACGGAAACACCGTTTGGAGTGGTGACCTTTAGGGATAGTTCAGGCTCGCCAATTTCGGTGAGTACAAAGGATTGGGATATACTTCATCAGGGAGCCAAAATAGATGTTATTGGGGATTATGACTTCAGGAACCGAGTATATACCCCGACCTTGGGCAGGTGGTTGTCCAATGATCCAGTTGGTTTTAGTGCGGGGGATGTGAACCAATATCGATTTGTAGGCAATGGTCCGGGAAACTGGCTTGACCCAAGGGGATTGTGGCAAGAGTCCATTGTTCCAAAAGCAAACCCTTGGAATGGTTTGCCATCTTGGTATAACCCATATATTCCGAAACCATTTCCGACCTATGAAACTCCTGCCATAACTATCGTACCGCCCACAGATTGGGTCTACCCGGGTTCAAAAATGATTCAGCTCCCACCGGTACAATTCCGCTGGCCCACAGAAGAAAATCCTGGTTGGTTTAACTTGGTTCCTCCTCGAAAAAATGAAATGCCTGGAGGATATTTTAAGACCCCATTCATTCTTCCTGGTGGAGGTAGTGGGGCATTGAATGGTTTTATAGGTTTTGATGGAAAGTTCGATATTACTGGGAGTTATAGAAATGGGGTTCCAGGTTCGGACCACGAAAATGGTGGAGAATTTTCGATAATCAATAATGATCCCAAAATATTGAATCCGGTTTATGATGGAAACATGTGGTGGCAATTACCAAATGGCGGATCAATGTATATCGGTGGGGCCTATACTCCTGGGGGACAGATTATTCCAATTGATTATGAATTTAGAATGGGAGTTCAACTGCCAGGTGGACCATTTAGAAATAGAATTCCAGGAAGCAATTTTAATTTTGGAATTATTATCAGTCCAAATATTAATGGAGTAGTCGGGGAATGGGAATTCTAAAATGAGTGCTTTTTATTTTTTACTTTTATTATTGCCAGCACAAGAAGATCAGGTTTTTAGGTGTCTTACCGATGTGTATAAAAATCTAGTTGTGATTAGAAGCATTGGTAATGTAAGATCATCGCTAAATTATTTGGTTGATTTCAAAAAAAACAACAATACACAAGACCAGTACCTTGTTAATGCTATAATTAGTGATTTGGATTTAATTTCTAAGGCAAAGCCAGAAACGCAAATGAAAATACTCGGACTTGTTAACGATATTTTTACCGGAACAATGAAAGCAGCTGCCAATTTGGATAACAATTTTTACAGGCCGATTGAAAAAAAAATTGAATTACTTGAGTCGACATTAGGAAAAGAATCATTTTATGTGATTTATTACAAAATGAGAATGCTGGCATATAAATGTGCAACTGCAAAGGATTTGTTTTCATACGAAGAGGTTTACAATGCTAAAGAAAAAATAGTAGAAAAATTTGGAAAAAACAGCATATTTTCAGCAGAATTATATATTGCATGTTGTGTACACAATGATAGAAGCAAAAACTGGAGTGAACTTAAAACAAATTCGAAAAAGTCACTGGAAATAAAAATTGAAAATGGCATAGATGGCTATGGATTACGTTCTCCTGTGAGCTATTTAATCAAATCTAGCGTAATGTTAGGCCAATATAAAGAATCTGTAAAGTATCGAGACATTCTTAAGCCTTTTGTTTTGGAGTCACTTGATATAGATACTATTATGCCACAACTCAGAATTTTTTCCTCACTGGCAACCGCTTATGCCAAACTGGATAAACTAACCAACGCCATTGCGATGCAGGAAATGGCCGTCGCAGCAGCTTGTGTACAATTCAATAGTGATAGTCCCCTGGCAAAAGAACAGGCTCAGGTCCTGCGGGATTTGTTGGCAAAAAACAAGGAATTTACTTCCATGAGGAATCTGGAGGACCGGTTCAAACTCCAACCGTTACCCCTTCAAAAAGGTGAAAAATAGTTATTCCAAGTTACGCAGTAGGAGTGTTTTTTTACAATTTATTGGTCAATTATGGGACCAGGATTGCCGTTTTTCCTGGGAATTTGGAGTAAGTCGAGTTCAAAACGGCTTGTAGTCCTGACCAAGTTACTTGATTTTTACCCCCCACGCCTGCAAAGATAACAAGGGTGTTTGAAATTGTTCGCTGGATCCCTGGAGGGGATTTGTTTTTTCCGATTTTTGCAAGCTTATTTGAAAAATCCCCGGGGAAAACCATGTTTTCATTTCCCCAATGCGTACCATGGGTTAAATGGCAATTCGCAAATTTGGCTTGTGGGATTTGGTAATTTAATACCCATGGGTTAGGCCCAGGGGACTTCATGACCAATCCCCTCGGAAAGGGCTCTTTCCAAAACGGCTTGACCAAGGCAAACATCCGAAACCGCCAGTCCTACACCCTTGAATAATGTTATTTGGTCTTCTGAGATTCTGCCTTCATAGCGTCCCACCAGCAAGGGCCCCAAATCGTGAATGTCCCGCCAATGGAGTTCCCCGGATTCTATCGGTTCCACCAAATCCCCCGCCTCCAGCCTGGCACTTTCCCTATGGTCCACCACCACCAAGCCTGTTTTTTTGAATACATTGGGGTGAACTTCCACCTTACCTAAAAAGGTGGCGCCCATGGCATTGATATGGGCTCCGGGAGAAATCCACTCGGCCTCGAGGATTGGTTCCCGGGCGGTTGTGGCAAGGAGAATTAAATCCGCTCCTTTTACCGCCTCTTTTGCACTATTTACGGCATGAACTTCAAGCCCGGTCTCCGCCGCCATCTCCCTTGCAAAGGATTCGCGATTTTCCCGGGTTGGCGAAAAAACCCTCGCCACTTTCAGGTTGCGAACCAAGGCCGCCCCCCGAAGTTGCATTCGCGCCTGGGTTCCGGAACCCAGTATACCAACCGTTTGGGCATCCATTCTGGCCAGGGTTTTGATCGCCACGGCCCCGGAAGCCCCACCACGCATTTGCTCAAGATGTCCGGCCTTCATAAAACTGGTTAGTCCACCCAATTTGGCATCAAACAACGCCAACATGTTTTCGGGGCGGGACTTACGATGGGTCGTCAGTATTTTTACCCCAAGGGCACCCATACCCTTGGCTCCGCCTAGCATGGCGTAAACATGAACATGATCCGTTTGTCCCCGACTTCTCGGGGTGTTGGTAGCCTCTTCCAAACCAATTTTTCGAAACGCCTTTTCGACCACCTCCAACGCCAGTCTCCAATCCAATAGCCTTTGGACATGACATTCGTCGACAAAAAGCGCCATGGAAATGCCCCCTAGGTTGGGATCAGGAATCACTGGAAAACTAAGGGGTGGTTGCCAACCACCGGGCCAAACGCCTTAGTCCCTCTTCAAGTTGTGACCGACTTGCCGCAAAACTCAACCGTGCATGGCCCGGGGCACCAAACGCGGAACCTTGGACCAGGCAAACCAAGGCATGGTCCAATGCTGCCTTGCAAAATTCTGTGTCCGAAAAAAATGGACCTCCGGTAACCGCTTTGCCAAATGTTTCTGAAATATCAAAGAAAGCATAAAAAGCCCCATCAGGAACAAAACAGCGAATCCCGGGAATTTCATTCAACCCGGAACAAACCAGATCCCGCCTGGCCTCAAATTCTTTTACCATTGGAACCAGAAATCCCTGTTCCCCAGTCAAGGCGGCTCGTGCCGCTTCCTGACTTATACTGCAAGGATTGCTCGTTTCCTGGCTTTGGATATTTCCCATGGCAGAAACAACATGTTTGGGCCCAATTGCCCATCCGATGCGCCACCCTGTCATGGCATAGGTTTTACTCACCCCACTAATGGTAATGACCCGTTCGGCCAAGGCTGGATTCAGGGTGGCAAAACAGGTTGCCTTTGCGTTGCCAAACACCAATTTCTCATATATTTCATCGGAAATAACTCCGATATTCCGGCCCACAACCACCTCGGCAAAATCGATTAGTTCCGCCCGAGTATAAACTGCCCCGGTTGGGTTGGAGGGGGAATTGAGCATCAGGAGTTTGGTTTGCGGGGTAATGGCCCTTTCCAGTTGGTCCCGGGTCATTTTGAAACCATCATCCAGGGTGGTTTGCACCAACACTGCGGTTGCACCGGTCATCTTTACCAGGTCACCATAGCTAACCCAGTATGGGGTAGGAATGATCACCTCATCTCCTGGCCCAACCAAAGCCGCCAAAGTGTTGTGAATGGATTGCTTGGCCCCCCCGGAAACAATTACCTGCTCTGGGGTAACCAAAAGTCCGTACTCGGACTCATACCAGGAAGCAATGGTTTTACGCAGTTCGATTGTCCCCGACGCAGGGGTATAGCGGGTTTTTCCTTGTGAAATGGCAAGGTTTCCCGCCTCGCAAATAAACTTTGGAGTGGGGAAGTCGGGTTCCCCAACACTAAAATCGAGTACATCCTTGCCTTCGGACTTGAGTTGCCTTGCCCTTGCCGCTGCCGCCAAAGTTGCCGAAGGTTCCACCCCGGCCGCCATCTTTGAAATCCCTAACATTCCGTTTTCCACCTGGTATTCCTGCTCAAATTCCTACCTTGGGATTCTACGATTTCGGGCCTGTTTCGTCCCCTTGGGTCATGGATTGGGATTTACCCCCAATCCACCTATTCGTGGAAGGATTGCCCGTAACAACCCCTCCGCTTTGTGCAAAGTCTCTTCGTATTCCTGGGCAGGAATGGAGTCTGCGACGATGCCCCCCCCTACCGGAAACTGGACCCACCCACCCTTGGCGGTAAAGGTCCGAATAAGGATGTTCGTATCCATTTGTTGGTTGTCCCCCAACCAACCCAACGACCCGCAATAGGGACCCCGGGCAACCGTTTCCAATTCGGTAATGATCTCCATGGCCCGAATTTTTGGGGCCCCCGTCACCGAACCGCCGGGAAAAGTGGCCCGAAGCAAATCACCGGGCTTTTTATCCTCTCTCAGGCGACCCCGAATCACACTTACCAAATGGTGAACTGTCCTGTAACTTTCCAATCGGCAAACCTCATCCACCGAAATGGACCCCGGTCGGCAAACCCGTCCCAAATCATTTCGCATCAAGTCCACGATCATCACATTTTCCGCACGATCCTTGACACTCACCAATAACTCCCTCGCCAAAGCATCATCTTCCGCGGGTGTTGTTCCCCGTCTGCGAGTCCCTTTGATTGGCCTTGTTTCCACCCAACCTTCCTGCCCAAGGCGCAAAAACCTCTCGGGCGAAGCACTCGCCACAACCGTATCACCCAGGTCCAAATAACCGGCAAAGGGAGCAGGATTGACGCGTCTTAGGGTCAGGTAGAGTTCCTCCGGGGCAACTTCCAATCTGCTCAGAAGCCTTTGGGCCAAATTGACCTGAAAACAATCCCCGGCATGAATGAATTCCACCACCCTGGCCACATTTTCCTCAAAAGTGGATCGCCCTATGGGACTATAGACAACAAGGTCAGGATAACGGGGTAACCGGACCGAAACCCCATCAAATGGACCAACTTCAACCAAACTTCTCCTGGGAAACCCAGCCGTCCCGTCCGGCCGCACACTCATCATGTCAAGAATCAAGGCAGAGGCCCTGGCTGGTCGATCCGATTCCGTTTCGGCACTTTTTCCGGAACTAATGACAAAACATTGCCCCTCCTCGTGGTCCCAGGCCACAATGGTATCGTAGGCACCCGCCCAAAAGTCAGGTGTTTCAAATTCGTCATGCAAGGCCTTGGGGAGCTGCTCAGTGGTTCGACCCAGTTCATAACCCAACGAAAAAATCCAGCCTCCCTGAAACGGAGGCAGGCTTGAATTCAAATCGGGTTTGGAATGCGGGGATTGTTGGTTTTCCCAAAGTTGCCACGGGTCATCGGAAAAGGAATTGGTTCCTCCCACTGAAAAACGGCCTACCCGGCCGGAAATGACTTTCCAGGGGTCCTTTGCCATATACGAATATCGACCCAATCCATGGGGATTTGCGGCACTATCCAGCCAGGCGACATGCGGTTGCCCAGCCAGGATCCTGAACAATTCCTCAGGTGTAGGCCCATTAACCCATGGGCAAACCCAAACCTCTCCAAACTGCGAAATCAAAGGATTTCCCTACTACTTCGATTTTTAAGATGGTTTTTTTCTGGATTGGTCAGGTATCCCCAATTGAGTGCGGAATCCTGGCGATAATGTTTGCCAAGAGTCAAAGCGGTAACCGCTTTGGCCATTTCATACCCCAAATAAAACGCATGGGAAGGCGTGATGGTTTCGATTTCCTGAATCTTTTCAAAAAGTAGGAACGGGTCTACTCCGCCAAAACGAAAATGTCCGTTCATTACTTCGATACTGCCATTTTCGGCAAACATCCGGATGTTTTTGTCCGTCAGACAACCGGCAATTTCATCCAAGGCACCCGGTTCGGTTATCCGCTTTTTTGACTCACCGGCAACCACCAATCCCTCATCAAGGCGTTTGGGGACAACCCCTTCCTTTATACTGTGAAACACCACTCCCCGGATACGATTACATTCCTGTACAGCGTTGTGGCACCATCCTGCAACCTCAGTGGTTAATATGCTGTTGATGCTCCATTCCTGGCAAAGTGCCAATAAAAGAAAATTCACCCCAGAGGAATCGACTTGGGTCATCTCGGTGAGATTGCCAATTCCCATCATCATGTCGGCATTGGGAAATCGCTGCCGGGTTTCCACATAACGCAAAAGTGAGGCACCAAAACCGTGACCAATCGGTTCGAGGATTGGATCAAGCCTGAGGGCAATGCCTTTGGAAAGTAAAATATCCGCCGTATTCCAAAGAGTGGCCATTTCTGCGGGGTGGTCAGGAATGGCCACCACTTCTACTCCCCAATCTGGGGCTTGTTCCAAATTGGAATGATTCACGCTAAGGACAAGTTCCGCCCCTGCGGCCACCGCGTTTTTTACCTCTTTTGAATCAAAACTATCAATCGAAACCCGATTCCCATCATCCATTAGGGCTTTTACCGCATCACTCACCCCAAGCCATGGCCCCCCGGGATCCAACCCCAAATCGATCATGTCTGCGCCATGACTGCGGAGGATTTGAGCTCTGCTCTGGATTTCTTTCAGGGAAAGGGTCTGGGCATGGTTGATTTCCGCCAGGATCTGGATGGAGTGGCGGGACAGGTCCGGTGGGTTTGCCGAAAATTTGAAAAACTCCGGCAAGTCCCGGTAATCTTCAGGGCCCCTTTCCACCCGGGTGGCCCATTTTTCCCTAAGTGTCTGGAGATTGCCTTGGCAAAGGCCAGGGATAATAATGCGAATGGTGCCCTCGCCTGGGGTGTGGTGACGACCAATCCAATCAACCGTTGCCAAAGAAACCACATTGATAGGGAGGACAATTACAACCGGTTCAAATTCAACGATTGGGCCCCACTGCCCCACCAGTCGCCACAATGCCTTTTCCGCCAATCTGCCTGTGAGCAGTTCCACACGGGCAATTGTCATCGTCTAAGGTCACCTTGGTCCCTATAGTCAGTTTAGGGCTTGGGGTGGCGGAGTTCACCCCAAAATGAGGCCCAAGGGCAACTGTGGCTGTTTGAAAGCCGGAATGGTCCTTGCCACCCAATGTTTGCCTCAAACCCCGCCTTTTTCCTTCCATTCCTTGCTGATTTCAAGGCCTAAAATGCAATACCATACCCTGTTCCGCTGTTTGTTTCTGTGCATGAGTTGGTTATTGGTCCAGGCAATGGTCGAGGCACAAGATCCCTTGCTGGTGGCAACCACCGAGGCCCTTAGCCCTGCGGAGGAGTTGAAAGCACTCAAAGTTCCAAAAGGATTCAAAGTTCAACTGGTAGCGGCCGAACCCGACATTCACAAGCCCATGAACCTTGCATGGGATGATCAAGGGAGGCTCTGGGTAACCTCCACGCTGGAATACCCCTATCCCGCCAAGGATTTGAAAACAGCCCGGGACAAAGTCCATATCCTTTCCGATTTTGACGAACAGGGCAAAGCCAGAACGATAACCACCTTTGCGGAAGGCCTCAATATTCCCATTGGCCTGCTACCCCTTCCGGGATCAAGTCCCCGCCGGGCCCTTGTTTTTCACATTGGTGAAATCATGCTTTTGGAAGATACCAACGGCGACGGCCGGGCAGATAAACGGACAACCATTCTCAAAGGCTATGGGTCAAGGGACACCCACGGCATGACCAATGCCTTTACCCATTCCCCGGACGGTTGGATTTATGCCACCCATGGCTTTGCCAATGAATCGGAGATTCGGGGAACAGATGGCAGAAGCCTCAAATTGCAATCGGGCAACACTTACCGCTTTCGTCCCGATGGCACAGGCCTTGAACAATACACCTTTGGCCAAGTAAATCCGTTCGGTTTGGCGATGGACGAATGGGGCAATTTATACACAGCCGATTGCCACACCCGACCCGTTTATGGACTCCTTCGGGGCGCCTATTATCCCAGCTTTGGCAAACCCCACGATGGCTTGGGTTTCGGCCCTGAAATGTGCAAACACGACCACGGTTCCACCGGAATTGCCGGTTGCCTGATCTATGCGGGATCGCAGTTTCCCAAGGAATTTCAAGGCAATATATTTTTGGGAAATGTGGTTACCAGTCGAATCAACCGCGACCGCATTGATTTCCGGGGCTCGTCTCCTGTCGCGGTGGAACAGCCGGATTTGGTGGTTTCCAAGGACGCCTGGTTTCGGCCGGTGGATTTGAAAACCGGGCCGGACGGGGGAATCTATGTCGCCGATTTTTACAACCGTATCATTGGCCATTATGAAGTCCCTCTGACCCACCCTGGCCGAGACCGGTTCCGGGGACGCATTTGGCGCATTGTCGCCGACAAAGAAAACCTTCCCAACCCCTCCCGGATGGGAGATTTAACCAGACTATCCACGGACGCCTTACTTGATTTGTTGGGAAATTCCCAAAGGGAACTCGCCATCCGGGCCAGCCATGTTTTGTTAGGGAAGGTCACGGTTCAAAACTCTGATGCCTTTCAATCCGTTTGGAATGCCGCCCTGGAATCCCCCACCCCGCAAGCCCAAATCCTGGCCCTTTGGATCGCCAGCAGAGTACCAGGTGTTGGAGAAAAACGGGATCAATTGATTCGCAAGAGCCTTGAATCCAAATCCCCCCTTGTGAGGGCCCATGCAATCAGGGTGCTTATGGAAAGCTCCAAGCCGAACCTGGAATTGCTTGATCAATTGCGAAAAACCGGTTTGACGGACGAGACCCCCATGGTCCGGCGCATTGCATCCGAAGGAATGGGTCGTTTACCTGGAGCGGGGAACATTGATCCCCTTTTGGAGGCAGCCCATTCCACCCCAAAAACAGACGACCACCTCACCCATGCTTTGAAAATCAGCCTGCGTAACCAGCTACTTCCGGGATTGGATGCCTGGAAAGAAGTCCAAAAGCCAGGCCGACCCGATTTCCAGCGAAAGCTGATCGCCCTGGCAAGCCTTGGCGTTCCTTCCCGGGAGGCGGCATCCTACCTTTCCCAACAGATCGACACCCTTGCTTCAAATGACGAATCCCTTACTTTGGCGTTCAAGCATATTGGGAGGTGGGGGGCCACCGAAGACCTCCGCATGGCTTCGAACGCATTGTCTGGCCCGACCTTTCAAAGAACAAACCTTGGTCTTCTCAGGGACTTGATTCAGGGACTTCGCGAAAGTGGACGCCCCAGTCCCGAGTTCGTTCAAAACCAGGCTGTTAAACTAACCCTCCTTGGCCTGGATGGCAGGGATCAGGGTCGAAAGGATAGCGCCATCCTCCTGGCTTCGGATTTGCAACTCAAACAGGCCGCCCCTACCCTTGAGAAAATCCTCCGAACCAAAGAACAGCCCACCCAAAGGCGGCTTGCCGCAGCCCAGGCGTGGTCGGCCATCTCCCTCGATTCAGCCTTTAGGGCGATGCTTGAACTCCTCTCTGATGCAACCGATGCTATCAATTTCAGGGAACAAATTGCAATCCAGGTGGGAAAGGTGCAACAACCGGGACTTTTGGACCAATTGCTCATCATCATGAAACCCCTACCCTATCGACTCCAATTGCCCACCACCCGTGAATTGGCGGCCCACCGTGGTGGCGCCCAGTTCGTTTTCAATGCCCTTTCCCAATCCCATCTTCCACCCCGGTTGGTACGGGATCGGGTGGTAGCAACCCGGCTTGAAGGGTCCGGAGTGGACAAAGCCAGGGACCTGGTAAAAAAATACGATTTGGCAGTCCCCCCCGGGGATGGATCTTTTGAAGTGCTGCTTAAAACACGGATGGCGATGTATTCCAAAGAGTCTCCCTCGACCGACAAAGGGAAGGAGCTTTTCACCAAACATTGCGGTAATTGCCATCAAATTGGCGGAATGGGGGCTAAAGTCGGTCCCCAGCTCGACGGTGTGGGATTACGAGGCCTGGAACGACTTTGTGAAGATATTCTCGACCCAAGCCGGAATGTGGACCAGGCCTTCAGGCAAAGTGTAATCGCCCTAAAAACGGGTCAAATCCAAACAGGCCTGGTTACGAAAAACGAAGGCAATTTGGTCATTCTGGTGGATGCAATGGGCAAGGATATTCCGATTGAACGATCCAACATTGAAGAACAAAAAGTAACCAACCTGAGTCCAATGCCGGCCAATTTTGCCGAGGCAATGAATGAGTCGGATTTCCGGAATTTGTTGGGATACCTGTTGGCCCAACGAATCGCCCCGGTGGTCGGGAAATAACCCCTAAGATTGTGCTTTAACCTGATAATCCGATCCATTCCCAACCCTCACCCAAGAATCCAAACCCTTGGGGAGTGTTGGTGACTGGGCCGTCTTGCCATAAAAAACAGGTAGTACCCCATGGAGGTTGAACCATGAGCCGCATAGCCAATATCGACCACTCTCAAATCACCGAAAATCCCAAATTGGACACCCACTCAAAAGCCCTCAAAGTCAATCTGGACAAGCGTCGCTATGGTACCTTTGCGGAAATTGGGGCCGGCCAGGAAGTAGTCCGATGGTTTTTCCGGGTGGGAGGTGCGGCCGGAACCATTGCCAAAAGCATGTCTGCCTATGACATGGCCGTTTCTGATGCCATCTATGGACCTTGTGATCGCTATGTGAGCCGGGCCCGGCTGGAGTCAATGCTCGATCACGAGTACCGGCTGAATATAGACCGGCTTGGGCCCCTGCGTGGCGAAAGTACCTCGTTTTTTTGTTTTGCCAACACCGTTTCCGCTCGCAATTTTCAGGGAACCAATGATTGCCACGGGTGGATGGGGGTTCGTTTCCAGATCTACCCAAGAGATCAGGAAAGCCAAATCATAATTCATGTAAGAATGTTGGATAATGAAAACCTGCTCCAACAGGAAGCCTTGGGCATTGTCGGTGTGAATCTTCTTTTTGGTGCTTTTTTCCTTCACCATGAACCTGAATTGTTGGTGGAGTCGCTGCTTGACAACCTTTCCACCCAACGCGTCGAAGTCGACATGATCGAATTTTCGGGCATCGGCTTCCGAACCGTTGATAACCGGCTTATGAGTTTGAAATTGGTACAGATGGGTTTATCCAAAGCTGCCATGTTTGACGCCTCAGGAAAGGTCCTTCAACCTAGCGAAGTGTTTCACAAGAAACCCATTCTGGTGGAACGCGGATCTTTCCGGCCCGTAACCAACACCAACCTGGATATGCTTCATTGTGCCAAGGAAAACTTTGCCAAATACCTACCCGCCGAGGATAAAAAAAATGTTGTGGCTGTGACCGAAATCACGATGCGCAACCTGCAAACCACGGATAACTTTTCCACCCGTGATTTTCTGGCCAGGGCGGATATGCTTGGTGCCTGTGGTATGACCGTACTCATTTCGGACTATTTCGAGTATTATCGTCTTGCCGCCTACCTCAACAACATGAACAAGGGCAAACGGATTGGTTTGGTGATGGGTGTACCCTCCTTGTTGGACCTTTTTGATCCGGTTTATTACAAAACGCTCGAAGGTGGAATCCTGGAATCGTTTGGAAGGCTATTCAAGAACGAACTCAAGCTCCTGGTATACCCCTACAAACCCGAGGGGTTGGACGAAGTTCAAACCGCATCCAACCTTACTTTTACTCCTGATTTGCAAAAGCTGTTTGGCTACCTTGTGGACAATCAGTGTATTTTTGACTTGGACAATTACGATCCTGCTTGTTTGCCAATATTTTCACGCGATGTAATCAAGAGGATCAAGGCGGGAGATCCCAGTTGGGAGAAAATGGTTCCTTCACCGGTTGCCAAAATCATCCGTGAGAGAAATCTCCTTGGTTACCATAGTCCCAATTCATCCCATTAAAAAGGTATTTTCCATGAAAAAATTACTCTGCCTTGCGGCCTTATTCCTTTGCTTTCAGGCGCGGCCCATCCAATCGCAGGAAAAACCCCGACCCATCCGGGGGCTTTTGGTTGTTGGTGGCTGTTGCCATGATTACAACACCCAAAAACTCATTTTAACCGAGGGGACTGCTGCCAGGGCAAGGATTGAATGGACCATTGTCCACCAGGGAGGGATTACGACCAATTCCCGTCTCCCGCTTTACGATGGTAATCCGGATTGGGCCAAGGGTTATGACATCGTGGTTCATAATGAGTGTTTTTCGGATGTGAAAGACCCCAAATATACCGAAACTATTCTCAAACCCCACCGGGATGGCATTCCTGCCATTATCATCCATTGTGCCATGCACTGTTACCGGGATGGAACGGGCGAGTGGTTCAAATTTTGTGGTGTAACCTCACACCGCCATGGTGGCCACTATGCTTTTGATGTTTCCAACAAATCCCCGGATCACCCTGTCATGAAGGGTTTCGGACCGGGATGGAAAACGCCCAAGGGAGAACTGTATTGGATTTCCGAGCTCAAGGACACCGCTACTCCCTTGGCGGTTGCAAGAAACACTGAAAAAAATGTGGACGAAGTCTGTATCTGGACAAACCAATTCGGCAAAGGACGCATCCTTGGCACCACCATTGGCCACTACAACGAAGAGTTGGCCGATCCAAAATTCCTTGACATGTTGACCCGCGGCATTCTCTGGACAACGGCCAAAAATGAAGCCGACTATTTGCTAAAGTTCGACCCGACGAAGACGAAATTCCGTTGGGAAACCAAGGTAAAGCCCCCGGAAACCAAAGAGCCTCCCGTGGCCAATCCCGTCAAATAATTGGCCACGGAAATTCTATTTCAACCTGTTGGGCTTTTGGGGATTTTGGAAATATATCCGGGCGTTTTGAGTGGCACGGCCGGATACCACTATGTCTTTTAGTCCATCGCCATCAAGATCCCCAATGACCAGGTCTTCGACCGCAACCCCACCATCTTCCAGAACAAAAACCATCCATTGGGATGGATCTACCTTGTTGCGTCGATAGATGCGGACCCCCCGCCTTTTTCCCGGATTTTCGGAAAGATTATCCCGAATTCCAGCGATTACTTCATCCACCCCATCATTATCCAGGTCAGCAATACTAACGGCATGGCCCCATTTGAGTTGTTCATCAAGGACAGTTCTTGTCCATAATTTGTTGGGGTTCTGTTCATAGGCTACAATTTGGTTACCGTGCCAGGGTTCAACCGTGGCGAACATTTCGTTTCCGCTTGTATTTTTCCCCCTGGCAACCTCGCTGGCCCCCCGATTGGACGAGGGTTTTTCCTGATTGCCCGCATGCAGTGGAACGACTTTTCCCTCCAGCCCCTTTTTATTCAAAACCAGGCGACCCAGTCCCTCGTAGGAGGCTGTTATTACAAAAGGATCCTTTCCGGGTTCTTTGATTGGCAGGAAATTATGAACCACATGAAGGGACTGATCCAACGATTGAACCAACCAAGGGTCCGATTTCGGATTCGCTCCGGGTTTGAGCGATAATACCCGAACCGGCCGCCCATCCATCCAATTCGCTTTGGCAGACGCCTCATAACCCATCAAGGCAACCGCAATCACTTCAGGCTTGCCATCGCCATCCAAATCCGCCGTTTTAATCCGATGGATGGTGGGCTCTTCGGTAATGGGGGTTACCGTCCATTTTTCCCCCTCCTTACCCGGTTGCCGGAGCCATTGAATCGTTCCGCCGGATTTGGTGTTAAAGGGCTTCCAATCAGCGCCTACAACAAGGTCCAACCTTCCATCTCCATCAATATCCAGGGAAGTAATGCAGACCAAATCGGGTTTGGCGAAATCCCTGGCGATTTCCGTTGGCTTGAAATCCGGCCCATAAAAGGCAACGATTCGACGGCTATCCAGAATCAAAACATCGGCCTTCCCGTCACCGTTCAGGTCACAAATGTGGACCGCATAGCCTACCGTTAAATCCGATGCGATCTGCGAAACCCGCCAATCTTGCCTGTTAAATTGGGAAAAAAGGGCGGATGGTGCCAACAGCACCAGTAGGCTCAGTCCCAACACTTTGAACTTTAATCCCTTCATGGTTTTCACCCCTTGCTTATTTTCCGATGGAGGATTGCGTAATTGACCCGGGCATTTGCCCGACAAGCGGTCTTTCTGGCCAGGATGGCTTTTTCTCATTGAAAGGGATTTTCATGAAAGTTTCGAGATGGTTTGGAAAGTGTTTCCATTTGTTACGATTTGCTTTCATGGCTTTTCCCATGACTCTTATGGTGTTACCCTCCCTCGCAACAAGGGCAGAGGAAGCAGTTTCGACCAAGGTTGAACCCAGAAAGGCCGAGGAGGAAGGGTTTCTGAAATTGGATCAGGATAAAGACGGGTCATTGGATCAGGAAGAATTTGTTGTTGCCAAAGAGAAAATTCGGGAGGAATTAAAAGTCCATGTGATCGGCCTTGCCCGTTTCGACCGCCTTGGAGCCGGCGCCATGCCTAAACTCTTTGCCCGTTTGGATGCGGATAGTAATGGAAAACTTAACAAGGTCGAATTCGGTCATTTACGCAATTCATTGGTGGACCTCCTCAAAAACAGGGGTAGGTAAGGTTTTTCCCATCGTTATTTCCTTTCCCTGGGTTGGAAAAATGGAAAACGGTGCGGTGTGGTGGCAAGGGGAACGAGCCCTGGCATGGGTTTGATGCCAGGGGCTTTTGTGATCGCTACGATATTTGTATGGCACCAAACACCCAACCAAAACCGGGTTCTACCCTGGAATGGATTGTTCCCGCTGTTTTTTTATTGGTAACTTTGTGTTTTCCATTGAGCGGTGTCGTTGACTGTTATCCCTTGTCCGGTGCACCCATGTTCAATCAGGCCCCCCGTGTTTATTGCGAGTATAGGGCATTCGATGGCAAGGGGGCGGAACTCCCGCTCGACCTCCTTGGTCTGCAAAGAAATGATAATGGCAACCCTCCCGGACATGGCCACGGAAGGAAACCCCACTATTCCATTGATCGTCTAGGATCAGTTCCCAGCCCCGACCAAATTGAGGCAGGGGTTTTGAAACGCTTGAACGAGAATCAAATCAATGTACACGGGATGGTTAAGATCGAGATCAAGGTAATCCGGGACCTTGATGGCAACCAAATAGGGGAAGATCCCCTTCGGTCCCGCATCCAGGTGGTTCAAGTTCCATGATTTCCACCATGCAATCATGGCTAACCCAACGGCACCCGGCCACTTTTGGCAGGGTGTTTGAAGCATTCGTTGTGGTTTGGGCCGCTCTTCTATGTGGATACCTGCCAGCTACCCTGGAAACAGAACGCATTGTGGGAACGGATCCCAATGTTTTCGCCACGATTTTAAGCCCTTTTCGCGGCCCCATTTTGGCTCATCCCCTGGTAGAAACCGGCTTTGTAATTGGCATGTGGCTTTTTGGGGCACTTTGGCTTTGCCAACGGTGGGTACCCATTTCTCCATGGCTATGTGCCGTTTTTTTCACATTGGCGTGGGCTGTACGCCTGGAGAACATGGGGAAAACGATTCATGTCAGCCACTTGAGTGCGTTGATGCTTTGGATCCTTGCCTGGTGGCGGCAAACCACACTTTCCGAATATCTTAATGCAAGGAACCAACGGACACCATGGTCTGGACTTTATTACCCAGAATGGGTTTTTCAAACCTGCCTTGCAGCGACATGTATCTTTTATGGTTGGGCTGGGTGGAGCAAATTAATTGAAAGTGGGCTCGATTGGCCCAACGGCATTTCCATGCAGCTTTGGACGAGGCTCTGGGGCAACCCCCATTTTTTTGCCACCCAATGGATTTTGGATTCACGACCTTTGGCAACCTTTCTCCAGGCAATGAGTCTGACTTTGGAGGTGTTTGCACCGTTGGCCCTTTTGTCGAAATGTCGAATTTGGATTGGAATGGGCTTGGTTGGCATGCACCTTGGAATCGTTAGCGTTTTTGGCTGGGGATTTCATGGCAACATGATCATAATCGCCTTATTGATGTTGCCTTTTCGGAATTGGTTTGAAGAAGGCCAATTGAACCTGTTTCCCTTCCTAAACATCACAACAACAAAACCTGGAGCCGTTTCTTGATGAACATTGTCGTAACAGAAGCCCTGACCATGGGTGAAATTTCCTTCGAACCGCTTAGGGCCTTGGGGAACCTGATCATTCATGATGCCACACCCCAGGCGTTGCTTGTGGATCGATTGCAGGGGGCTTCCATTGCTATCATTAACAAAGCTAAAATCAACCAGGCAATTCTGGACCAATGTCCGACTTTGAAAATGATTGCCCTTACCGCCACCGGGCATGATTGCGTGGACAAGAAAGCCACAAAAGGCGGGGGGGTAATTGTCGCCAATGTACCTGAATATGGAACCCTAACGGTCGCACAATTCACATGGGCACTCATCCTTGAAATCGCGCACCGGGTAGGGGACCATGGCGCATTAAGTCAAACCGGGGCCTGGAGCAAAAGCCCTGTGTTTTGCCTGTGGAAAACACCCCAGGTGGAGTTGGCGAACAAGACCCTTGGTTTGGTTGGAGTAGGTAAAATTGGGGCCCAGGTCGCCCGGATCGGGACAGCTTTTGGCTTGAATATCATTGCTTTACCCGGTCCCTCCGGGCGCCTTCCCCAAGGGATTAGTGCGGTGTCAAGGGACCAACTCTTTGCTCAAGCAGATATCATTAGCCTTCATTGTCCTCTCAATGAAAGCAACCGACACCTAATCAATCAGGAGACTTTATCGAAAATGAAGCCTGGCTCTTGGTTGATCAACACGGCTCGGGGAGGCCTGGTGGATGACCAAGCCCTTCGGGAAGCCCTTTTGCAAGGGAGGCCCGCCCAGGCAGCGTTGGATGTCCTGATTACGGAACCTCCCCCCCTGGATCATCCCCTTTTCGGATTACCCAACTGCCTTATAACACCCCATATGGCATGGACCACCCAGGAGGCCCGCCAGCGGCTAATGGACGAAACCGTGGAAAACATCAAAGCTTACCTCCAGGGACAACCCCGGAATCTTGTAGGTTTGTAAGGCGCCAAGGGACCATCCAAATGACAATACAGATCCTTGTTGGTGTAATCATGGGTTCCCAAAGCGATTGGGACACCATGGGTCATGCAAGCACAACCCTTGATGATTTGGGGATCTCCCATGAAACCAGAATTGTCTCGGCCCATCGAACCCCCGATTGGTTGTTTGAATATGCCTCGGGGGCGGAAGGCCGGGGCCTTGAGGTTATCATTGCGGGAGCAGGAGGAGCAGCCCACCTGCCCGGAATGGCGGCATCCAAGACCATTCTTCCTGTTCTTGGAGTACCCGTGGAATCCCATGCCCTGCGGGGGCTTGATTCACTTCAATCGATTGTGCAAATGCCTGCCGGAATTCCGGTGGGAACCCTAGCCATCGGTAAGGCGGGGGCAATCAATGCCGCCCTGCTTGCCGCCGCCATTTTAGGGGGAAAATATCCCCATTTTCGCGAAGCGGTAAGGCGCTTCAGGGAAAACCAAACCCGAACTGTCCTGGAGGAAGGAGACCCCAGAAGCAGGTTGACCAAATGATTTGTTATCGGGTTAAAGGTACCTGGTTGACCTTCGAAGGCCCAAAAAATCCTGTTTGCTGGATTTGTCCTTGGGTATTGGTTGGGTTTCCTTGAGAAGGCCTCCCTATTCCGGTTTGCTGGATTTGTCCTTGGGAAGGGGTTGGGTTGCCCGCCTTGGGTAAAGCGGGTTGCCCTGTTGGAACCAATCCGACAGGTTGAATTTCTCCCATTGGTTTTAAGCTTGAATTTCCCTGGGGTTGTTTGGGAAAGGGAATGGCCACTACGGGCAGGCCAGAACGAATTTGTGGCGCCGAAACCCCGGTTTTTCCTCCCACTGTGGTAATGGGTTGAGACTTTTCGGTGTTGACCCCAAGGATTTTGGCCACCGCCGATTCAGGATGGGTCATAGTGATTGGCCCACTATCGGTATAAAGGGCAAATCCGTTGGTTGTTTGATATTTCACCTTGAGTTGAATGCGATGGTAGGATTCAAGGCAAGTACTCCAAGGCAGGTAAATCGTGTATCCAAAACCAATCGGGTCATTTTTTCCCAATCGATTCAAAGTCTTCGCATCGATTTGCCACTGTTCCAGGTGAACCGGTTCGGGACTTTGTGAACCGGTCACATCATAAAGGTCTACCACCAACGACCCATTTCCCTTGAGTGGCTTCCCAATTTCATTTCCAAAGAGATAAAGCCTTCCGCCAATACCTGGAGCACTCATGCCCCCCCTGGCTGGATCCGCACTAAACAGGACCTCCGGTTGCCAGGTTGTAACCACCTGGCAGGGGGTTTCATGTTTGGACAGAAACGAGGTATCCAGGGTGGGAAGCGTAACGCATCCTACCATTCCAAAGGCCATAACAAGGCCCAAGGCAGCACCAAGGTTGATCCGGACTTTTTGCCGACATTGGACCGTTTTCATGGAGGTGACTCCTTCACCAATTAGGGCCACATCCATGGCCAAACCGCAGAAACAAACCTATTGGGCCTATTCGCCTTGTCTACGCATATCGGAAACCTGGGGTGCCGGTTGCAACCTTGGCAAGACAACCCCAGGCCTTTGATTTCCAGGGACTCCCAAGCTTGGACCATCCACAGTTATCGATCCAACGGTGGGGGTTTCGTTTTGGCGGCCACTGGTTGCCGTGACCGGTTGATTCCACATGGAGAATTGGTTCCCTGTCGCCGGAACTAAAGGCCCGGAAGAATAATTCCCTCGGGAAATCTCCCCGGATGCTCCGGTCGGCTTGTTGGGTATGGAGTTGGGAAGGCTTCTGGGTTGGGGCAATTCCTCTCCACCCAGGCGATGCCTTGGGGGAATTTCTTCACCGGAAGGTCTTCGGCCCTCTTCCGGAGTCCCGGTACCTGCCGGCGGAGTTACGGGAGGGGCACCATTGACCCCAGGGGGCCCAAAGAGGTTGGGGAATAATCGCTTCTTGGTGGGTTCTGCCGGAATCGTTCCATCCACATCCCCAGGAGGTGGAAGAATGGGTTGCATTCCCGAAGGCCCATGGGCCTTGATCACATCCCCAACCAACCAACTCATGCGTGAGGCTTCCATTGCCAAGACCCGGTCGGCCTCAAGGCGATTGCGCACCACATGGGGGGTTAGGATGACTAGCAATTCCTGGCGTTCCTTGAATTGTTCGCGATACCTGAAAGCGGTCCCAATCAAAGGTAGATCTCCCAACCATGGGATCTTGCGTTCTGCCTTTTCATCAACCTTGCGAATGAGCCCACCGATGGCAACCGTCTCCCCATCCTGGGCGATGACGGTGGTTTCGACGGTTTGGGTATCGACCTGAAACAGGTCGATAGCGGGGGAGCCGTTGGACCCGGGGAGTTGTTGGCCGCTCGGAGAAGCCTTGGAAACCTGGGGAGCAACGCGCATCACCACCTTGCCATCAGGAGATATTTTTGGGGTTACGACCAGCTCCACACCCACGGGAACATAACTGATGCTTTGCTGGGTAACGCCTACTGTGGCGTTACTGGCACTGATTAGTGGGAAATTGGATCCCACAAACACCCGAGCTTGCTGGTTGTCCATGGTGGTCACCTGGGGACGACTGAGGATGTCGATTCGTCCCTGGGTTTTCAAAGCACGAATCAACAGGTTGAATGAATCCGAGGCGGCGGAAAACACCAATCCTCCAGACCCCAATCGTTTGCTATTGCGACCCACATTGAGGGAGTTGACCCCCTGGAAGCCGACAATACCAGGTTCATAAGTACTATAAGGGTAAGGTGCGGCCCCGATAAAATAGTTCCCTGGGTTGGCAATGGTCCCTGAGGTCTGGTTGACGGTTACACCCGTGGGCAAGGGAATCCCATTGGGTTGGCCTGTCAAACCAACCGTACCTACTGACCCAATGGAAGGAAGTATTCCCCGTTGAAAAAGGACCGGGCTTTGGAGGCCGATTTCCACCCCAAACTCTTCGCCACCGGTTAACCGGACCTCGGCCATCATCACCTGAATGACAACCTGGGGCTGTTCAGAATCCAATTCGTTGACAAGTTTGGTGATTTCGCCAAACCACCGTGGGGAGGCAGAAACAAGCAACTTGTTGGAAATTGGCTCGGGAACAATCACCACCTGACGATCCACCTGTTGGTAGTTACTTAGTTGTTGGCCCTGGTCCAAAACATCAAGGGATGTGGTCAAAAAGGTGTTAAGAGCGGTGGCAACATCCGCTGCGGTTGTGTTTCGCAACATGAAGATTTCGTTTCGCCTTTGCTGGATGTCAAATTCATCCAATCGGGCAATAATTGCTTCAATCGCTTCCATATCGGATCGACTGCCTGCGACGATGATGCTGTTGGTCCGTTCATCAACCCCCATGCGAAGGTCAATAATGGGTGCGCCTGGTTGACTTGACCCTCCCAGGGAAATTTGCAAACCTCGACCAATTGCATTTGTCTGGGAATTGGCACCCTGATTACCGACTCCCAAGCCACCAAAGGCGGGGTTGGCCCCTTGCTGTTGCCCGGTCCGCCCAGCACCACCCGTGGTGGAACCAGAAGGATTAAACAGGTTCTGGATGGTTGTTGCTAGGGAGGTGGCATCGGCCTTCTTTAAGGGAAAAATGTTGATTTCCGCCCGGGCTGCAGGGGGAACATCCAACTCCTTCAACAGCGAAATGATCAGTTCAACGGACTTTTCCGGAGCGGAGATAATCAAACGGTTGGTCCTGACATCCGCTGTAATATGAATATCCTCAAGGACCCCTGATTCGATGGCCTTACCGTCTTTGTCCCGGTTAACAATTCTCAAGGTCTGGGCTTTGGTGCCCGTGCCGCGCACTGCGGTTGTGTTGGTGGTATTTTGTTGTCCCCCACCAAAGAAGGCTGCAAATCCACCCCCGCCTTGCTGTTGGGTTCCAGTACCTGGTACCGCAATCCCTTGCTGGATCGCCCCATTGATCATTGTGGCAAGCTCTTCCGCAATGGCATACTTAAGGGGAAATACCCGTAATTCATTTACCGCTTTGGAGACATTGGAGTCCACTTTTTCGATAAGTGCCTTGATTTCCTCCAAGTCTGCCGCCGAGGCTTGGACAAAGACCGTATTGGACCCATCATCTGCGGTCACCCGAACCTGGTTTTGAGCGGTAGCTTCGCCTGGGAACCGATTGGCGTAAAAATTGGTAATAAGGGTGGCAACCCTTGAGGCAGGGGCCCTTTGCAATTGAAAAGGAATGGCTCGGGACGCTTCGGAATTGGGTTTGTCGAGTTTCTTGAGATCAGCCACGATCTCTTCCATGCGTCCTTTGGGGGCTGCGACAAAGATCGCATTTTGACGGGGAACGGGAATGAGGATTACACTTCCCAATTGCTGTTGGCCTTGGGCTCCCTGCTGGGGTTGTTGCCCCCCAAAGATTGCTCCAAAGGGGAAACCACCCCCCTGGGGTTGGGCCTGAGGTTGACCCGGTTGGCCCCCCGGTTGGGCCTGAATGGCACGAGTATTCCCGGTTGCACTAACCACCACAGCCCGGTAAAGCTGCGAGAATGTCGCCGCTATGCTGGTGGGGTCACCATAGAGCATGGGGACCAACAGTATCTGGAAATCCGAGGCCACGCCGTTTTTACGGATGAACTCAATGATTTTGATGACCGCCTCAATGTCGGCGGCATTGTTCCCGCTTAAAACCAGAACCCCCAACTGGCTCAAGGATTCCACGGTAACCGATTCTTTTGGACCGGCAACATTGTCCGCCCTGCTCGTGACAGGGGGTTGAAGAGCTACAGGAGCTTGGCCCGGAATGGTTTGTAACCAGGTAACATTCTGGATACCATTCTCGGCGATTACCCTTGCCGGGGTTGGATCCTGCCTTGGGTCGTAAAGCGGGGATTGCCCAAAACCTTCTGGTCCGTTGTTGTTTTGTGTCCTTGGGTCATCCATGACCGCTTGGACGAAAAAATCCGGATTCCCTGGATCAGTCAACCTGACTTGGGGACTGGGGGCTTCTTCCGCCCGTTGAGGAGGCCTGCCGCCCCCACCACCGCCACCACCCCTGCCACCGAATCCGCCCATGCCACCACCGCCGCCGCCCCGGCCACCGAACCCACCCATGCCACCACCACCCATGCCACCGCCACCCATGCCACCGCCACGGCCGCCGAAACCACCACCACCCATACCGCCACCGCCCATGCCACCACCACGGCCGCCGAAGCCACCACCCATACCGCCAAAGGGTGAACCACCGGCCCCACCCAAGGCTCCAGAAGCCGCAGGTCGGGTGGATGTCCGGCCCTGAATGGCATCAATCGCCTGCTGAACAAGAGCGGGATCAATACCGTTTACCTGAACCACCCGGACCACCTTGGAATTGTTCGGTTTGGCAGAGTTTTCCATGTACTCGACCAATTTGGAAATGTCCTCGTAAAGGGTTTGGGGGCAATAAAGCAGGAGGCTATTGCTTTTTTCGTCCACCCCAATGCTTAGGGAAACGCGGTTTCCTCCTTGTTGTCCACCACCCCCGCCGCCAAAAGGGAAACCCATCCCGGGAAAACCACCGGCCGAGCTGGATGCCCCGGATGCTTGGGTCAACCCCCTGAAAACATCCTGAATGGTTCGGGAGGCATCGAGAGCGTTAATGTTTTCGAGTGGACCAAGGACCCAGGTCTTCGGAACCGCAAGAGAATCACTCTCGCCTGAATCGAGGGCTTTTTCCAAAAGCTTTTTGATGGTAATAATGTCCAGTTTGCTTGCCCGGATCAAAAGCGTGTTACTGGTGCTGTCGGCAACGACCCGGATGCGATTGGGAGTTGCATTGGTAGGGGTTGATCCGCCGCCACCAATACCGGCAAAGCGAAGTAATGGGCTGAGCCCACCCAGCATTCCTCCTGCTCCCCCCGCCCCTTGGGCCTGGGCTGGACCATTGAATGCTTCCTCAAGAACTTTGGCCACCTGAGCCGCACTTGCTGTTTTCAGGCGAACGATTTCGAAATCCCCTTCGTTGGAGGGGGCCGAGGTCAAAACCCGGACGAGTTCCTGGGCAAGGTTCAGGGTCTCCTCATCATCGCAAGAAAGGAGAACGCGATTTCCCAAGACAGAGATCTTCAAAGGGGCATCTTTGCGGCCGGGAAGGTCCCTTCCCACCAACCGGGGCTGAACCAGGGGTTGGGTGGGCAAACCCAATTGCGGTTGGGTTGGGACAGCGGAAGGTTGCTGGGGAACCTCTTGGACCTGGGCATTGACAAAAGCAAAATTCCCCGGGTTGGGAAGCGATACTTCGGGAATCCCGGGGGCATCGGTGTTCTTTTTCGGGGTCGTCATGGGAATGCGCTGGAAGGGGGGGACAGGATTCACCGGACTTGCGGGCCCACTTATGGTTGGGTTAATCAGCCGAACCGGGTTTGCCCGCATCTGGGGAAGCATTCGCTCCAAGGATTCGGCAAGGTCCGAAGCACTCCCTTTATCAATATTCAGGATCCTGAGGTTCCCCGATCCCCCAATGCCATTCGCCCCATTAAGGGCTTTGATGATCTGTTCGACTTCGAGTACCTGGTCAGCAGGTCCACGAATAATGATCGCATTGCGATCAATGGAGGCCTCAAGGTAAGGCGCCCCCGACCTTGCATCACCAAGCATTCCTTTAAGCGTTTCCACCACCACGGTGGGGTTCAAAGCACCCACAGGCAATAGTGAAGTTCGGACTCCCTTTTCGGTGCCGGACCCAAGGATTTGTTTGGCAATTTCCATTTGATCATCAGGCGTTGCGTAGACAATCATGGTGTTCGGATTCGCCGCACTGATGCGAACGACAGGACTGGTTCTGTAAATTTCGGTAAGGGTCTTGGCCAAAGCATCCGCCGTCCCGGCAGGAACGGTATATTGTTTGATGAAAGGGTTTCCCGAGATAAAAGGAAGCTGGCCCGGGGCACCCACATCAATCCTTTTCAGGACATCCCTGGCTTGAGCCACTTTGTCCGCCGGACCGGTAACCAACACCGTATTGGTGCGATCATCTGTGGTGATGTTATGTGCCCTGGACCTTCCGGTGGTGGTACCCAAAACCCGGCCTGACCTTGGGTCAACCATTTGTTGACCAGGAGGGGCCGCAGTCATGAGTTTTGGGTCTCCCAGCAAGTCCTTGAGGATTCGTTCTGCCTCGCGGGCCTTGATAAATTTGCATTCATGATTCAGACTTTCCGCCTGAACCTGGTTTTCGTTTTGCTCAATATCGCGGACAGTTTTGCGGATGCGCTTGAGGTTGGCAACAGTGTCCTGAAGGATTAGTTGGTTGGCCCGGGTCATGGGAACCACTTCCCCAAATGGCCCCATCATTTTTTTGATTTCGGGGGCAACATCCTCCGCCACCAGACTGGTTAGGGGTAGGACAATGGAAACCATTTCTGTGTTCCCCCTGCCATCCAATTCCTCAAGGTTAATCCGCGGGAGAATCGAGGGATCGATTTTTTCGTCTGCGGGAACCAAAGTGAAAGATCGTTCCCGCCGAATCAGGTAAAATTTCTGGGTTTCGCTGTTTGCAAGGAGGGCTTCGTTGATAATGTCAATCACTTCAGGAATGGTATAAAGCTTTCCCGGAGGACCCTGGAAAGTAAAGGTTCCAGAGGGTTTGTAAGTGGTGATAATGGGAAGGTCGGTTTGATTGGTCATCCATTCAAAAACCCCGGCCCAAGGCTTGCTATCAAAGGCAAAAGCCACCTTTTTACCCCCAAAAGGCAGCAGGGCGGCTGGCACCTGGGGGGAAGCCGGGGGCGTTGTTCCTGAAAGCGGAATGGGAGCCAGGCGGTTTTGGGGCACAACCGCAGGTGTTCCCGGAAGGGGCAGAGTGCCTGTTTGATTGGGAACCAATTCAGGAGGTGCAGCTACCGGTTGGGCAACCCCTGCAAAAGGGGGAAGGGTGATGGTTTGAGCCACCAAACTGGGATGACAATAGGCCAAAGCCCATGCCACCACCCATGCTTTTTTGCTTCCAAGCACCCTACGAATTGGACGACCAAATGAATGAGGAAGGCCCATGGTGAACCCGACTTTCTAGCACCGTTTCCCCCGATTTTGTGCCCAAGGAATGCACCCAATCAGAGAGAACCCAGCATGTTCATAATATCCCTACATTGGTTAAGATCGGCAAAGTTTCACCAGATTCTTATTAGAAATTTCTCAATAATCCGAAAAAACAGACTGGGGGCTTTGGAGAAGATTGTTGCAAAACCCTGTTTCGTGAAAAGCCCTGCTTTTGAGCTTCTTGGCGGTTCCAAGGTGTCCAAGGTTATTTGGGTGCCACCTTCGGTTTGGGAGGTACCAATTTTTCTAAACCCAGCTGCTTTAGCTCTTCTTTTTCCATGGGGGTGTTCACCACCGGGAAAAAAGTCTCGCCACAGCGCATTAGGTATAGTTCCCCATCTGCTTGAAATACAATGTAGGCCGGATCAATATGCAAAAGCTTTGCTTTTAGCATCGAGTTGTCATACTTATCTTTAATCGTGAAATCTGCCCAAGCGGCAGATGTACGCAATTTGGTTTCCCGGCCTCCCCGGTTTTGATCATAAACATAGGCTTCCCACCGACGGCCATCGCCCGAAATCGTGGTTAACTTGACACCGGATAGGACCTCCTCCCGATCTTCTTCCGGGCCACGAACCACCGAAGGGGGAGGTGGGGGCGGGGAAGGTGGAGCCGGGGGCGGGTCGTCCGGGGGGAAAAACGGGTTGGCGGAAGCCAAAACAGAGTAATCGCGAGGATTGCTTGCCAAGACCATTTGATCGGATAAAGAACTTTTCGCCTCCTTTGCCAATTTATCCGGGACCAAAGGATTGTTTTTCAAGGCCCCAGGGACCATCAACCCTTCCACGGTAAGGAGGATTTTGAGGTCGGATTTGGTTTGGGCCTTTTTGGCGTTTTCAATTTTCATGGAGGGGACATGGTGTAACAGGGGTACCCGGTGCAACATCTCCAAAAATACGCCTAGATCTTCCAACCTGCCCTGGGTGCTAATCTCAAAGGAGATTGGTTTGTAAGCGTCCTTTTTGCCCTCCTTGAAATCCAATTTGGGTATGGATTGGGTGGTAAAGGACCTTCCGACGGAAACAACCGTATTATTGGGTTTGAATCCACTATTGGTCAAAAGGTCCCGTAAAAGCGTGGAATAGTCCATCCTCACTGAAGCCAAATGGGCATTTTGGGCATCCGCCCCTGGCTTTTCCGCCACCGGAAGACTCAGTTTTCGCCAACCCTGCAAGCGGGGATGGAGTTTCAGGATGGAGGCAACCTTGTTGCTCTCTTTTTCCAAATCCGATTCGAGGCGTCCCACCTCGGTTTCCAGGGACTCCACCTGGGTATGAAGGGAAGAAATGGGGGAATAAAAACCGTAATAAAATCCCCCGCCTCCGACCCCGAAAACCATGAGGCATCCCAGGATAAGTGCCAGTGTTTTTTCTCTGGGTGTCATGATTTGGCCCCCTTTGGACCTTTGGAGGAATCATTGGTTGGTGCCTCCTTGGCAGGACCCGATTGGGACGAGTTCTCCTTGCTTTGAATTTCTTTGCCCGAGCCTTCTTTTTCCTTACTTCCTTTTTCCTTACTTTCTTTTTCAGTCTTGCCTTTGGCCTCGGATGATTGCCGTGGGTCATCTTCCTCTGAAGAATCCTTCGTTTCTTCTGCTTTAGCCTTTTTTTCGGGGGGGAGCTTGGCTGGAGGCTCCAGTTTGCGGAGGTAATCCCCCGGGGCCCGCCTCCTTACATCAATTTCCAAAGTAAAATCGGAACCTTTTTGCTCCTCTTTTTCTATTTTGTAGACCCCGTCCTTGCGCAATTCATCCACAAGGGATTTGAGGGCTTCGCGTTTTTCGGCCCCACCGGGAAGAGTTCCCTTGATGGTAAGATGGCTGCGAAAATCACTCTCTTTTTCCGGGTTACGGCGAGGGGACGCAGACATTTCGGTCACCAAAAGATCTTTAGTATTGGGTATTCGATGGGAAATGTCATACACCTCATCAAGCCAAACGACATCGTCCCATGCTCCCAAGGCCTGTAACCGTTTGGTGTCAATTTTGTTGACCTCAAGGTCCCGTTTCAATTCGTCCCGGCGAACTTTCAGCCCTGCGACTTCATCCTCAACCCGGTTTTTTACGCCCCAAAAATACCAACCCAAAATGACTAGTGCCAACATTCCCACCAGGGAATATAAAGCGAGCCGTTGCTGGCCCTCAGGAGAAGGGGGAGGCGGTTGTTTCGGATTCAGAAAATCGGGTTCAATTTTAAGCCCTTTTTCCTCCAGGCGTGCCATCCCTGCCAAAACGCCAAGGGAAGCCGTGAAATCTTCACAATTTGTCGGAATGGATGGGGCATCCAACACACCATCAAAAGGCATTATTCTTTGGAGAGGCAGGTTGGTGGCAAGGGCCAACTCGGCATCCTGATTCCACTTGGGTGGGGATATCAAAAACAGGGATTTGGGCACCAATGTGGGGTTTTGGGATCCAAAAAGGGTTAGGCTCCGGCGAATTTCCGGAATCAGGCTACTTCCAGGATTCAGGGACCGGCTGAAAAGCGGCTTGCCATCCCGAAGAACCACCAATTCCGCCCAACCCCCGCCCAAAGCAACAAGGCCTACCGTATCCCCCTTGGGTCCCAAATCTGCCATCAATCCCGACAAACCTGCCAACCTTGGACTTAAGCCCGCCAATTTTAGTTGGGACGAGGTGGCAATGGTTTTCCATGTTTTAAAAAGCTCATTGCGAAGGAGAAGGGCTAAAATCCGCCGCTCTTCCATCCCGGGCAAATCGACCGAGACATAGTCCAATTTGACCTCATCGGGCGACTCATTCAGGTCTCGCATTACCTGGTAGCCAACCAAACCGGGTTCTTCCGCGGGTCCCACCTTGGGAAGAGTCAACTGCCTTGCAATAAGGCGATCCCTGGGCAACGAAACCACCAACCGGGCACCCGGCACTGCAAAATCCTTGAGAAAGGCTTTGAGTTGATCGGCCTGCTCTTCCGCCATAACAGGATTGGGACTGCCTTCGGTGGCAATGGTAAGGACTTTGCAACCGCCAAGCCCCTTGCGGGCGGTTAAGCCCAAAATGCTTAACCGGTCATTATCCCAATCAATATAAACCTTGCGGATCATGGATTACTCCAAGCCAACCTTCGGTGTACTGTGGTGGGAATCCATTCCCTCTGGTCAAATACCCCAAGAACCCGGGGAAGGGCTAAACCCCAAAAACTATAAGCCCGCCAATTTTGCCGGGTCAGCTCCAGCATCCCGGGCTTGACGGGCCTTTTCCGAAAGGTCCCGGAAGTATACCACACGAGGCCTTGGACCGCTGGTATCAACCACGACTTCCATTAGGCTCATTGGGCCGCTTCCATCGAGTTTACCCATTATGCGGACTCGGTAGGCTGTGGAAAACCCGGTAACATACCTTTCAATGGAGCGAATTTTGGAGGGGTCCATATTGGCTTCCGTGAACAACCAGGTGGGGCTTTGGTAGAGCGGATCCCCGGAGCTCATCGCCGAGGGCCGATATCCAACAATGTTTTGGAGGTCCGATTCCATCAAAGAGGGCAATCCGGCAAGCAAGGCCGGTTGGGCGGTTAGCAGGTTGAGTTTGCCAGGCAAATCCAAATCCTGACTGGTGGAAAACCCCTGGTAAAGTAGGGGTAGATATTGCCTGGCGGTTATGGGGTCCTTGAGTGGGCTGGGAAAGGTCACGGTTGCCTGGGTCTTTCCCTCACCGACTTTGACATCCACATTTTTGGATACAAGATCCATGATGTTGGAGATCTTGTTCAGTTTGGTCATTCCCGTAGAGGCTTCCTGGATTTTTTTGTTAAGCTCGGTGGTGACTTTGGTGTAGTCCGCATTAGCCATGCCACCTACGCCGGAGCTTGAGCCTTTTCCCGCAGCAAGGTTGGCAAGGACAGTGACCGTGCTAACGGGTTGTTTGGATGCCCCATAAAGCCTGTAGGCCATTATAAAATTGGTCACCCGCTCACCCACCATGGTGTTCAAACCTTGTTGCATGGTGGCAAGGTCCGGATTGTTGAAATTGATCTTTGGGGTCCAGGCGTTGGTGGAAGAATTGGATGGCTGAACCAGGTTTTGCTCCCGGGAATAGACGGTAAAAAAGCTGGCCAAACCCGGGCTTGTCGAGTCACCAAAAAGGATTTCCTGGGAAACCCCTTTCACCAAAAGCAATTCATCGATGCTGTCCAGGGGACCATTTTTACAGTAATAGGAGGGTTGAAGGAGGTTGTAATATTCGTTTTCCGCCCCGCCTTCTCCAGGGGTATCGTTGTTGTCCACCCAGTCGACAATGGAGTCGATGATATTGTCCGCCAGGGTTGGAATCTGAACCTGCATCCGTTTGAGGGTGGATTTCAGGATTTCGCCGTTTGGATCCACCTGAAGGAGGGCATTGATGTTCCACTTGGCGGATTCATCATCCACCGTGAGAACCTCAAAAGTACCCATCTGCTTCCCGCCGCCAAGGGAAAGGGATTGGACGGTTCCGGCTTGGGGAATATTGCCTTGAGCCAATTCGGAAAGGACGAAAGCCACACCGGAGTCTGCCAGGGCACGAGCTTGAACAAGACGAACCGCAGAATCCGTGGCACGGTATTCCGCCACCATGTTGTCATTGAACCGGTAGGCAACCAGGGCCAAAAAAGAGACCACCAAAAGCACCGCAAACAACACAACCCCTCTGCGGATTTCTCCGGGCAAGGGCAGGCGATTCGGTTTCAGATTGAGTTTAATGGTAATTACCCCTTATTTTGCCTTGCTGCCACCGCTGGCCCCTGTCGAGGTCCCTGGGGGTTTGGTTGCGCCTGAACCTTGGCTACCGCCGGACGGTCTGGCACCACCTGTAGATCCGGTGGAGCCCGTTTTGGCACCACCCGAAGATCCGGAGGAGCCCGTTTTGGCACCAGAAGAGGAAGAGCCCCCGGAGGATGACCCAGTTTTCGCACCGGAGGAGGAAGATCCCCCGGGGGAGGCTCCACTGGACCCGGCATTGGAACTTTCGGCAGAAGCCGCACCCGTACCCGGGTCATTGGCACCAGGACTTACCACTTTGCCAAGGCCAATGGTGTTAGCGGTGGGAAGGGCAACAACCTGTGAGTATTTGCGAGTTGTTTTCCCATCCCCGAAATCCATTTCCACCTCGATTTTCACGGCCCGAGGGGGGCCTTGGGGTGTCGAATGGTCATAACTCAGGGCCCTACTATCCCAAAAATTGGTCCAATACCCCGGGGTGCCATCGTTATAACTGAACTGGATGGAACGAACTTCAGGAGCAATGATGTACTGGTCCACATCGGTGGGAAGGATTCCTGTACTAACCACTTCGGGGGAGGAGACCTGACTGGACTCCCAACGGGCAAGTCCCAGCCCTTCCCCCGCAACCCAATAGGTGATTCGCTTGATATCACAGGTTGGCCCCGAATTTACCCCGGTCTGGCCCCCATTGCCTGCCATGGGTTTGACATAGGGTAAGGTTCCGGCTTGAAAGGCGGTTACTTGACTTTCATAACCCACAATTCCTGGAATGAAAAGGACCCTTGTTAGGGCTGGAGTATCCGTCGAAGAGCTTGAGGAGGAGCCACTCCCTGACGAGGAGTTGCCACCAGATGAGGTCCCGGAAGAATTGGAGGAGCTTCCGGATCCAGAGGAGGCTCCCGAACTTCCGGAGGATCCGCTGGAACCTGATGAACCCGTTGACCCGGTGGAACCTGTTGACCCGGAGGATCCTGTGGAACCTGTTGAGGATGAATCTGTGGCCGAGGAATCGGTGGAACCGCCCTCCTCCACCGGATACGACAACTCTCCACTTCGGAATGGTCCGGGATTATTGACTGTGATGGATCCCACCATGTCCCTTGCAATGCGGTCCATCAACGCCCGGGCCAAGGTAGATTGGGCGATAGCATCGCGGCTGTTTTGAGTCGTTAAAACTTGAAACTCCACCACTACATAAAGCCCACCCAAGAGAAAAACACTAATGGCACTGGCCAATAGGGCTTCAAGAAGGGTAAATCCCTGCCTTTTGAAATCCTGTTTGGGACAACCAGTGCTTCTCATGAAAACCAATCCTTTGAACGAATCCTTTGAACGAATCATTTGCCCGTAGTACCAGTTGAGCTACTCCCCGTGGAACCTGCGGAACCGGTCGTAGCGGCCCCATTTGTACCCGTGGTCCCGGTGCCTTGGTCGGTTTCCTCGGGAATAGCATCCATCGTGCTACCCAGGGCCTGGGGATCGGCCAAGTATTGAACCAACTCCACCTTTGACCGGGCAAATCCATCCCTTTGGGCTGTAATCGTCACCTGAAAAAGAACGGGTCCAAGCGGCTGGACATCGGCGGTCCAAATGTAACGATCATCCGTTTCCCAATTGCCGTTGGCATTGGAAAGGGCGGTAAAGCCCGCCTTCATCTCGGCTACCTTGGATTCCGCAACCAAAAGGGCAATGCTGCGCTGGCCAGCCTCCTCGGCCCGTTCCCTGGCCATGTCCACCAGGTTGCTAATCGCCATGATCGACATGAAAAAAATAGCCAAGGCGATCAACACTTCCAACAGGGTCATTCCCTGGCGGCGGCCAGACCTTGGGCGTCGTGGAAAAGGCTTCATGTTTTCACCTTTCCACCGAAGAGGTTCCTGTCAAAGCCCGAAGGTTGATCAGAATCGACCGGACACCCAACCCTTCACACGAAAGGGTCGCATCCACATCCGCCCTTCCATCCGGAAAAAAAACAGCCACCTGCACCCAGGAGTTTGGATTGACCGAACCGACCTCCTGGGCCGTTTGCCGATCTCCAAAATCCATGACCTCGCCCTCGGAAACGCCATGATCAAGGGCTACTACCACCCCATCAGGCAGCGAATCTTCATGTTCTTCGGAATCGTCCCCGGAGCCCCCGGTCCAAAACTCATCGCGATCGGGTGCCGCACGGAGGTTGCCCGCACCATCGACAATGCACAGCCTATAGGGTTCCCCCTCCTCTATGGCGAGGTGGCGAGCCATGGCAATGACTTCCCGGATGGTATCCGATGCCGATTTAAGGGTTTGCCCTTTGAACCATCCCGTCATGGTGGGATAGGCCATTGCCGAAAGCATGACGATTACCGCCAAGACCAACACCATCTCCAGAATGGTGAATCCGCCTCGGCGCTTCATGTGCGTAGCCTCCGGGAGTTAAAGGGGCGTTATTTGGGTGCATTACCCAAGGGTTTGCCCGCCTTGGTGGTGGTCCAAACATAACAGGTTCGATTGTTTTCATCCTCAACAACCTGAAACTGAAAGGGTTGACCCCAGGGATCAATCAGAGTTTCGGGTTTTTCCAAGTAGGAGGGAACCAATTCCTGAAGAGACCCAGGCCACTCCCCTGTGTTGGTTTTGTAGGATTTTGCGGCAGTTGAAATGGTGGTGGAGTTGATCGCGGCGGTTTTCTCCTTGGACCGTTCCAGTTCATTCATGAAGGCTACCGATCCAAGACCCGCCAGCACGACAATGATCGCCATGACGACCAGGATTTCCATCAGGGTAAAGCCACGGCGTGTTAGGTGGCCTGCAACTCTCAAGGGGCGATTTGTCAATTGGTTTTCAAGGTTGATACGCATAATTCGCTACTCCGTTCAAAAATCAGCCAAGTCAGGTGGGTATCCTAATTATGAGGATCCCCTGATTAAAGGGGGATGATAAATCAATCGATGGCACTCGACATTCGGAAGACGGGTAACAAAAGGCCCGCAACAACCATTAATGTGAGTGCCGCCATCACCAACAACATCATGGGTTCCAAAAGCCGGACAAAAAGATCCAACTCCCGGGTAGTACGCTTTTCCAAGCTGTTAGCAATGTCAAGCAATACCTTTTCCAAATTGTTGCTTTCCTCCCCCACCGAGACCATTTCCACCAGGTCCTTGGGGAAATACTTGCTGTTGGCCAAAGGGGTGGCCAAACTATCCCCAGCCTTGATGTTTTCGGCACTTTTTTCAATAGCTTCGGCAATCATTTTATTGCCCGTGGAATCTTTTGCGATTCTAAGCGATTGAAGGATAGGAATACCATTCTTTAAAAGTGTACCCAATATCCGGGCAAATCGGGCGATCGCCAAGCTTAAAAAGATCCGGCCTGCTCCCGGAAGAGCAATCTTGAACGCATCGACGGACTTTCGCCCGGTTTCGGATTCGGCCCAGCGTTTGAAACAATACCAAAGGCCAACCCCAATCAGGACCAGAAAAATGCCATAGGTCTGAAGGGTGTGGCTTAAGCCAATGAGAGCCTCGGTGATCAAAGGCAGCTGGCCTTTTTCCCGGAGCCTGGTGAATATCTGTTCAAACTGGGGTACGAAAAAAATGACCAATATGTTGAGGATGATAAAACCAATAACGGCCAGGAAAATCGGGTAGGCCATGGCTCCGGTGACCTTGGCCCGAAGCTCTTCCTGCTGTTCGGTAAAATCGGCGATTCGCCGCAAGACATCCTCCAGGAACCCACCCTCTTGCCCCGCCAAAACCATACTGACGGCAAGCTCGCCGAAAACTTTGGGATGCATTCCAAAGGCTTGGGCCAATCCGGTTCCTTCGGCAACCTTGCTCCGGACTTCCTTGATGACAGCTGAAAAGGCCGGGTTGGACGATTGCCGTTCCAAAATCTCCAACGATCTCAAAAGGGGCACACCGGACTGAAGCAGGTCCGCAAGCTGGGAAAAAAAACTCGTCAAGACCCGGGTAGAGACCCGAATGGCGGATCCCGTGCGAACTGTTCCCTGAACCACCTCTACCTTGATGGGCATCAAACCGCGTGAATCCAACACCGACACGGCTTCCCGTTCGGTATTGGCGGACAATACGCCCTGACTCTTTTGACCTGTTGCCCCCAAGGCGATATAGCTGAAATCCGGCATTTCTAATGTTTTCCTGTGGGAGTGCCGTTGGCTCAGCCCAGAATGTCGCCCGCGGTGACCCGGGTAACCTCGTCAATGGTGGTTTTTCCCTGCAAAACTTTGCGAAACCCGTCTTGCCTGAGGGTGATCATTCCCTCCTTGAGGGCGATATTCCTGATTGCCATGGAGTTAGTGCGTTGAATGACCATTTCACGGATATTATCCGATGCAACCAACAATTCATAGAGGCCCACCCTACCCCGGTAACCGCTGTTGCGACAAGACCTGCAACCACTGCCCTTGAACAGTTTGAGCGGCCCCTTTGCTTTTGGGAAATCGGTGGGCACATCCGCAAGGTCAGGAGTGTATTCCACTTTGCAATCCGAACAAATGGTACGGACCAACCTTTGGGCCATCACCCCTGCCACGGTGCTGGAAACAAGGAACGGTTCGACACCCATGTCGATTAACCTTGTGTAGGCACTTGGGGCATCGTTTGTGTGGAGTGTTGAAAACACCATATGTCCGGTAAGGGAGGCTTGGATGGCAGCTTCCGCCGTTTCCATGTCACGCATTTCACCAATGAGGACAACATCGGGATCATGACGCAAAATGCTCCTTAGCGAGGCGGCAAAGGTTAGCCCGATCTTGTGGTGAACCTGGATCTGGCTGATGCCTGGCTGCTGGTATTCCACCGGGTCTTCCACGGTAATGATCTTCAGGGTTTCGTCCTTGATTTCATTAAGGGCAGAGTAAAGCGTGGTGGATTTTCCCGACCCTGTCGGGCCCGTCACGAGGATAATTCCGTGGGGCAGATCAAGGAGCTTTTTGAACAAGGCATGGGTGTCTGGTAACATACCGACGGCGGCAAGGTTAAAGACCATGCGTCCCTTGTCAAGGAGGCGCATACAGATCCCCTCCCCATGAACCATGGGAATGATGCTCACGCGAACATCGATCTCCCTTCCCTGAACCCGCATCTTGATCCGACCATCCTGGGGCAGGCGCTTCTCCGCTATGTTCAACCTGGCCATGATTTTCAGGCGGCTGATGATGGCCGGTTGAAACCGGTTGATTTCGGGAGGCAGGTTCTGGAGCTGAAGCAAGCCATCAATACGATAGCGGATCTTTAATTGACCCTCTTCCGGTTCAATGTGAATGTCACTGGCCCGTTCGTTGGCCGCCTCGATCAGGATTTCATTAACCAGTTTGACAACCGATGCCTCTTGGGCCATCTTGGCAGCTTCGCTATCGTCTGCCTCCAGGCCTTCCAAAAGCTCGACATCTTCCTTTTCATCCCGTTCCGCAAGAAGGGCGGTAACCGTTTCGCCCCCCACGCCATAATTGGCCTTGATCAGTCGGGCAATTTCGCGTGGACTTCCCAATACCGGTTGGACCTGCAGGCCGGTTACCGTGTGAATCTCATCCAGGGAGTAAAGGTCAAAGGGATCGGTGGTGGCAACCGTAAGAATGCCGTTTTCTTTTTTGATGGGAATCAGAAGTTTTCTGTGAATCAACCGTAAAGGAATGATCTTGAGAACATCGGGTTCAAGGTGAGCTTCGGAGAGGTCGACCAGATCCAACCCGCATTCCGAGGCTAGCTCCTCCAGAACGGGAAGTTCCTTGCCATATCCTTTTTCAATGACGATTTCGTGTATTTGCCGGGTTGGGGTCAATCTTTGGGCCTCGTTTAGACGGGGCACATCCAAAGGAGAAAGGATTCCCTTCTCAACCAGGCGTTCCAAAAATGCCATGAATCACTCCGGAAAGGAATTCCAACCGAATAGACCCTACCACCACATAAGGCTTAACGCAAATGGCAAGGTCTTTGGGAAGGCCCCTTTTATAATGCAGGAAGGCAGGTGAAATAATTATGAGAATAGTCAGGCTTTTACCAAACCACCCAAACTCCTTAGTTGCTTAATCCCCCACTGAGCCGCCTCAGAAACCGCACAATCGCTATTTTCCAAACAAACCTCCAAGGCTTTTTCTACTTGGCAGGCCCATTCCCCGTCTGGATCCCTACTCTTTGCCTGTTTGACCAAATGGACCAACACAAAAACTGCATTTCGCCGCAGGCCTGATTCCCCGGCACGGTCCCAAGCCCTCCCTTCCAAAAGCTCCTGGATTTCATTGGAGGATGCCTTCAAAAGCCATAAAGGATCCACCGACTGAAGGATTGGCTTTTGAAGGGCCGGTTGGGGTAGGTCAGGGGAGGATAGCGATATTCGTGAGGCCTTTTTGTTCCACGGACAAACATCCTGACAAATATCGCAACCTAAAAGCCAATTTCCCATTAATTGACGCACCGAATCGTCCGCTGGGAGTGGGCCTTTTGTTTCAATGGTAAGGTAGCTTATGCACCGCCTTGCATCAAGCAACCTTGGGCCAACCAAAGCCCCAGTAGGACAGGCATCCAAACAGGCGGTACAGGAACCACAATGATCCGCGGTAAAAGGCTTGTCCTCCTCAAATTCCTCCGAGGTGAGAAAGCCTGCCAGAAGCAGGTGGCTCCCCTTTTGAGGGTCAATCAGGAGGGTGTTCTTTCCAACCCAGCCCAAACCAGCCCGGCGGGCAAAATCCCGCTCCAAAAGAGGGGCTGTGTCAACCACCCCGCGGGTGCGCATTTTCGGCCATTGCTCCTGGCACCATGATGCCAAAAGCTTTAGCTGATCCTTCAAAGCAACATGGTAATCCATGCCCCAGGCATACCGACCAATCCGGCCCTGTTTTGTATCCGCACTCCCCCCGCCTGGGTGGTGGCCAAAGGAACTATCCCATGCCATCATCCAGACGGACCGGACGCCATTGAGCAACGATTGAGGATGCTTTCTGGCTTGCCGGTGCCGGGCCATATAACCCATGTCCCCGTGCATTCCAGCATCCAGCCACGATTCCAAAAATCCAAAAGTCTCAGCCTCGGTCGCAGGGGTTACCCCAACCCGGACAAAACCCAATTCCAATGCTTTTGCCCGAAGTCGTTCACGATCTGGCGCCGGATGGAGGGGGGTCAAACGGGTTCGTAATCCTTAAGAAGCATCCGGAAACGGGGATCCTGACGAACCGTCGCAAGGTCCTGGTCTTCGCGAAGGTACCGGAAATCGTTATATCCCAGTTCAAGGGCCCGCCGAAGGGTAAGAATGGCTTGGTCAGATTTTTTCAAAAGGGCATAGGAACAGGCGAGGTTGTAGTAGGCCAGTGGATCACCCTTGCGTAATTGAACAAGGCGCTTATCCACCAACAAACCTTCGGCAAACCGGCCTTTTAGGGACAAAAGGTTGCCTACGACCCTCAAAACATCCACATAGTCAGGGACTTTGCGCAAAACCGCCAGGAAAAACTCCAATTCAAAGTCACGACGCCCATATCCACCTTGGGTGGAAACTGGGAAGCCTGGACCTTGAATCACGGGTTCAGTCATCGACTGAGAGGCTTTGGACATGGATCAACTCCGCTCGCACAACCCTTTAGGGCAGACTTCAAAATAACAGATCCCCTGGCATTTGGGAAGTTGAGACTTGGAAATGTTTCCAAAACTCCCTGACCTTCCTGAAATAAGGGTGTCAGCCCGGTTTGGAATCAGCATTGGACAGGTTTAGCTTCCTTTCCTTTTGGGTTTGGCAAAGGGAATACACCCCCAAGCCTACCAAAACCACCACAACAACCCAATAACCGGGAAGGACATCTCCATTCCATGGGCCAAGCGCCGCCCCCCATGCCGCCACCCAAAGTCCAACCCCGATGGACGATACAAAAACGCAGAATTTCCCCCCCCCCCCACAAACCAGGGGAGCTGAAACATACCAAAGAGGGATTCCCAAAGGAACAAACCATCGTACCGAACGGCAAAGGCCTGATTGGTTGTTCGAACCCAATGCGTACACCAAAAACCCTAAGGCAAAAGTAACCCCAGCTGTTACAAACATACCCCTGGGAAGGCTTTTGGATGGGGTATCAACCCATCGAAAGAGAACCAATAATCCAAGCAACCCCACCCCCGTGTGAAATACAAACCCCTTTTTTCCAAACAACATATCTCCCGAGTAGATGAGGAACTTCCCCAAATGGGAATGTTTGAATCCACCGGTAAGGCTATCCGGATGGAATGGGCTACCCGGCCATTGGAAAAAAGCAGGGTTTGCATTCATCGGTCCAAAAGTTCCCGCTATGAGGTATCCCAACGAGTGGTGGCCAACCACAAAGGGAATCGCCCCAAGGGAAAGTCCCCCCCATCGTTGGAGGATTTCCTTGGGGTTTTGTACGGTCCAAACCAGGGTGGCTATCAAAAGTCCAGGGCCAATCCCGGAATCGGTCGCATAGGCAACACCCAAACAGGTTCCTGCAAATACAAGATTAAAAAAACAGGGCTTTCTCCCATTTCTGGATAAGCCATCCAAAAACAAAAAGAGCCAAGCCACCGCCGCCCAAACGACAATGTGATTGTTGGCAAAACGGGAATAGGCCAAGGGTAAACCCGAAAAAACCCCGGCGATAAATAGCCAAATGGCCTGTTTTGGATTGCTTGCCAACCGCCAAGCCAAAATCCAAACGGCAGCTGCCCCCAGGGCAAAGGGCAATGCCCCGGCAAGAAAGTTCATCACCCTACAAAAAAAGGAAGGATTGTTTTGAGGGTCAGGGGCCCCCAATCCCCGGAATATCTTCCATGACCAAGCCAAAACCAGGGTGGGCAAGGGCGATTTATCGGAGTAAAAATGCCCATCGATTTGCATCAAATCGAGCGTGCCCCGCTTGGCCAATACCTCACTTTTGGGATCGTACGGGTTGGGACCACCGGCCTTTGGACCATAGGGAAAGACAAAAAGGGAATCGTCAAGAACAAAGGTCCCTCGTTCCGCCACAGATTCTACCGAAGCCAGTCTGCTCCCATCATTCCAGGATCCGGCGAAGGGATGGCCAAGGAACACCCCAAGCATTAATAATCCGCCAAACACCCACCAGGCGGAATGTTTTGGGTGAGCCCCTTCGCTGCAATCATTCATCCAACAAACCCAATCCCGCAAGCAGATGGTTCCGAAATGCCGTCATTGGGGTGTCCGCACAGTCTGCCAGTCCCTTGGAACCAATCCACACGGGCTGATCCAGCGGATTGGGACAGGCAAGGCCATGGCTGCCCCCCACAAGGGCGGGGTTCAGGGGAATGATGTCAAAGAGGGTACGAAACCCGAGTTTTTTGGCGGCCAGCTTCCTAAGTATGCGCACCATGGGAAGAATCATTTTGGGGTTAACAAATAATTCACAGGGATCGTAACCGGGCTTCCTGTGAATGTCGATGGTTCGGGCAAAATCAGGTGCCCTTTTTTCGTCCAACCAATACGGATAGGCAAACCAGCTGTCAGGCTCCGCTACCAAAACGATTTCCCCGGACCGGGGATGATTTAATCCAATGGACTCCCGGTCTTGACCAATCAGGAGCTTGGCCACCCCCGGTAGAACGGCCAATGTGTCCCGAACCAACGGAATGTCTTTGGGATTTTGAACATACACATGGGCCAGCTGATGATCCGCTACCACAAAGGCCCGGCTAAGAAAAGTTTCAAGCACTTCGCCAAAAGGTCCATCCCGAACCTCCAAAAGACCAGCCTTTCGCAAGGCCCGGTTTGGCAGGCAATGATTGGGCGTGTCAAGATGCCCATATTCCGAAACAATCCAGGGGCGGGCATCAATTTTTTCACATGCTTGAAGGAGTATCCCGACACAACGATCCAGTTCCAACATGAGCCTTGGCATATCCGCCTTGGAAGGGCCAAAGCGCTGTGGGTCGTAATCCAGGTGGGGCAAATAAACAAACATCAAATCGGGTCGATCCCGTTCCAAATGCCAGGCGGCCGCACGGGCAATCCAATCGGTCGAAGGCAGTCCTGCCTTGGGACCCCAAAAACTTGGAAACGGGAAGGGACCGATTGCCCTTTCGACCTCATCGGGAAAGGAAACCGGAAAGCCCGTGATTCCAAATTGCTTGTTTCCATCGGCACCATACCACGGTTTGGGGGTAAGGGAGAAATCGGTTTTTGCCCCCTGATTAAACCACCAAAAGATCTTGCTTGTGCGAAACTTCCTTCCCCTTTTTTGTGCCCTTTTTTGGGCGGTTTCATAGACCGGTTCCGATTCCATGAGCCGGTTGGATTGTTGCCAAAATCGAACCTCTGCGGTATCACGAAAGAGCCAGCCGTTTCCGACGATGCCGTGACCCGATGGCAGCTTACCCGTTAACAGGGTGGCCTGGGCGGTGCAGGTGACCGCGGGCCAAACCTCACCGAGCCTGGTTATTCCCTGTTTCAAAGCCAATTTTTGCAGGTTCGGCGCATAAGAGAGCCATTGCGAGGTAAGGCCCACCGCATTGATGACCACAATAGGGGAATCCAGCAAACTCATTCCCGGGTCCCCCTTGCCGATTTTTCGGAAAGGGTTTTGGAAAGGGAATTCAAACCCCTATGGATCAACTTGGGGATGCGATCCGCCGGGATTTTTAACCGCATTGAAATTTCCAACTGGGACAAGCCATCCACCAGTTTATGGGCCAGCACCTGGGATTGATCGGAGGGAAGGTCCTGCAATAATTCCGGATTCTCCCGGACCCTCCTTCGGATTGTCTCAAACTCAAAAGGCAACGGTGGTTGTACTCTTTTGCCGGCCAAAGCCCGAATGTAACGGTGGGACAACCCAATTAGCCATACATCCAAACGGGAGGATCCATCAAAGCGGGAAAAAAGTTGAAAATCCTCACGGGTTAATTCATGGAAAAAGCCTGCCAGGCGATTTACCCCGGCCGCCTCCCCGGATCCTTCAATCGGATCCAATTGATTGAGAACCTGCATGAGCCATGGTCCAAATCGAATCACAAACGCCTCCCATGCTCCCGGTTCACCATGAATTATTCCGGGAATCAGGTCGTTATCGGCGGTTACCATGGCAACAATTCCCACCTTCCAAATGAAATCAGGGTTGGTTGTCCCTAAAAGGCCCGGACTTGGCTCCCTACAAGTGATAAGTTTATCCCTTTGGCGGCACAAGTCGGATTTGCCCGGATTGATGCCTTTAGGGAGGATTGAGCATGAGTTTGGGAAATGCGGGCGACCCTTGGTTCCAGGACCTATTTGCCGACCGGATAGGGGGCCAAGCCTATGGCAAGGATACCAAAATCTACAAGTTTGAAAAAATCAAACGCGCCAAACGGGCCGCAATTGCCGCCAACCCCGACCGCAAACTCCTCGATTTCGGGATTGGGGAAAACGATGACATGGCCGCACCTATCGTCCGCCAAGCCCTGAAAACCGAGGTGGACCGAAATGAAAACCGTGGATATGCAGACAATGGGATAACAGAATTCAAACAGGCCGCGGCAGAGTTCATGGAAAAAACTTTTTCCGTAAACTTGGACCCCACCACCGAAATCAACCATGCCATTGGCAGCAAGCCTGCCTTTGCCATGCTCCCTGGTTGTTTCATCAACCCTGGCGATGTAACCCTCATGACCGTGCCCGGGTATCCGGTGGCAGGAACCCACACCAAATACTTTGGAGGTTCGGTTCATCCCCTTCCCTTGGTAGCGGAAAATGGATTTTTTCCCGACCTTGATGGGATTCCTGATGAGATAAAAGGCAAAGCTAAGCTCCTGGTGATTAACTATCCAAATAGTCCCACGGGAGCCACCGCCACCCGGGATTTTTACAATCGGGTCATTGAGTTTGCCCATAAGCATCGGGTCATCGTCGTTCAGGATGCCGCCCACATCATGCTTAGTTTTGATGGCCCGCCGTTGAGTTTTCTTCAAATGGAGGGAGCGAAAGAAGTCGGTGTCGAGGTTCACTCGATGTCCAAAGGATTCAACATGATCGGGTGGCGGCTTGGTTTTGTCGCCGGCAATGCCAGGATTGTTCAGGCATTTGCGGATTTCAAGGACAACTCCGACTCCGGCCAATTCATGGCCATCCAACATGCCTCCGCCGTGGCCCTTCGCCACCCCGGGATTGCCGACAATGTTCGGGAAAAATACCGCCGTCGCTTGCAAAAATTGGTCGTTGCCCTGAAAGCGGTTGGATTCGATGCCCAAATGCCCAAAGGAACCTATTTCCTCTATTTGAAGGCACCCAAAGCCTGTTCCACAAGGACCTTTGCCAATGCCGAAGAGGCCTCCCAATTTCTCATTACGGAACAATCGGTATGCTGCGTTCCTTGGGATGATGCCGGTGCACACCTTCGGTTTTCAGTCACCTACATTGCCAGGGACGAAGCCGCCGAGGACGCCCTAATGGCTGAAACCGTTAACCGTCTTGGTGCCCTCGGTTTACGATTTTAGGGTTATGGGGTTTCCCATTGCCCCATACAATTGCGGATCCAACAAGGGACATAAAAGGTCACCAAGAGATTCTCCGGAATACCAAATCCAGGGCCATTCCCGATAGTTGGCCAAGGCATTACTGGCCTTGGCCAACCTGGCTTTTTCCATTTGTTCTTCCAACATTCCATAGTGTTGATTCGCCTGAATATGTAGCCTCCACAAAAGGACTTTGGCCCGTTGCCTTTGCTTCGGCACATTTCGCAGGGATAGCCATTCCTGCAAATCCGCCTCATTCAACCGGCCTGGTTCCCCCAGCCGTTCAGGATGCCACCAAAGATCCCTCAGTTTGCACCTTAATCCTGGCTCATTACCCTCCTTTTCCTTTGGCAAAGGCAAGCGTAGGGTAGCACTAACCACGGCAAAAGTCGGTGCCTCACACCCAAACCAACCTCGCCCGATTTCGTCCGTGACAGAATCGTAGATTGCCCCGCCAAGGCCGTGAACAAACAAATCACATACAAGCCATCTCAAAAACAGTGTATTTGCCAAAGCTTTTGGCCGGATTCCCAATCCATGTTTACCCAAAGCGTCCAACCATCCTTTTGGATTCCGAACCTCCAATCGGGCCAAACATTTTCCTGGCTCCCCGCCAAGGACAATTTCCCTTGTTTCAAGCTTCACCCACAAGGGCATTCGCGGCCCCATTGTGGTGCCAAGCAACCAGAAGGGGGTTTCATACCATTCCCCCTGGTGGCCTAGGTTCGCAACGGGCCAACCAGTATTCCCAACACCTTGCTGATTACGAAAACCAGCAAGCGCCAGGTTGTGCAACCGGGAAAAGGACTGGATTTCGCACAGGATCGAAGCAAAAAACAATCCAAAGCCAACTGTTCTGGACAATTTCGATTGCAAAAGGTCAGAAAGATCCAATCCCAAATCGCCCTGGGCTACCCTTCTTTGGATGGTATTGTTTTCACCCAATAGGTGCTGTTCCGTGCTCTCATATTTTTGTCCCATAGGATCCAACCCAAAACAAGTGGCCATTTGCTGCCAAATGGGATTGCCTTTATCCAGCAGGTTGGCTCGCCTCACCTGTTCCCAGGAAGTCCCAGGCGGACCCTTCCCTACGATCATTGTCCCGCGAACGAGCCTGTTATCCTGGCTAGCCAAAGGAAAAGGCAACCATTTCTGTCGGCAAATATCAGCATCCGCAACCAGGTTGAACGCAACCGCTCCAGATGCCTTCGACAGGCCTTTGCTGACAAAATATTTTGCCCAGACCCCGGGGTGACAAACCTCCGGTTGGTGACCACACATGATCCAGGGTTTCGCCACATCCTTTGGGTCAAGCCCTAGCAAATCCACCACATCCAGGCGAGCTATGGCCCGCAATTCCACCCATTTTTGCGATAATAGACCTAAATTTAGTTGGTTTTTTTTTACAAGCTCAGGAAGTGCCTGAAAGGAGGGAACACACAAAACCTTTCCGTTTTCATCTGGTGGCGAGACGCCAATCATTTCCCAACCTCACCGGAGACAGAATGCAATGATGCCCTCGAACCGCAGGCCAAGGGCTGATTTTGGCTACGGGCAAGCTCGCAATCGATTACCTGCCGGTAATACGCCAACCTGGCCTCCGCCTGATCCAAATGCGCCCCGAAACTGCGATTGGGATCAAGGTAAATCCTGGGTACAGCCACCTCTTCGATTCGAAAGTTCAAGCGGGCCGCCTGGACCCAGAGTTGAACGGGCATGGCATATCCGGGTTCGGTAATGTTTAACCGCTTGAGCTTTGCCACCCGGTATCCCTTAAAACCGCAAAAAGCGTCCGTAAGGGATAGACCCAGCTTTTCGTTTAATTCCCGGGTAATGATCTGGTTGATCTGCTGCCTATCCCCTGGTACCGGGGTATCCTGGTCGTGGTGCTTCAGGTATCTGCTGCCGGAGGCAATATCGCAATGGGAAAGAGCCGAAAGGACATTTTTCAGGTGAACCGGATCATGCTGACCATCGGCATCAATGGTTACAAGGGCATCAAATCCCTCACATATGGCATAATCAAAAGCACTGATTAAGGCAGCTCCATATCCCTGATTTTGTGGATGCGAAAGGACTTCCATACCCGGGATTAGCCGAAGCTGCTCCTCGGTGTTGTCTGTTGAACCATCATTTATGGCAATAATCCCGGATTGGTTTGGGGACAAATAATGCCGAATCCCATCCACAACCCTTCGGACAGAAGCACCCTCATTGTAAACCGGAAGGGCGATCAAAGTTTTCAAAGGGAAATCTCCTGACACAAGGCATCGACGTCCAAACCTATCCCAACCCAACTATTCCCATTCTTGGCTCACCCATGAGGATGTTGTCAATGAGCCTGGTTTTTCCCAACCGGATCGCCCCTAAAACCACGCAAGGGGTGGCCACCAAAACCTGAGGCTGAAAAGTCACCCGATCGGCAAACCCAAGGTAATCCACCTCCGCTTGTGGGGCAAACTCGTGCAATTTGGCCCGCATGACCCTTTCCATTTTCTTCGCATCGGTTTCTCCACGGTTTACCAACAAAGCCCCTTCCTCCAGGGCTCGAAAAAGGCCAATGGCCTGGCCTCGTTCCCAATCGTTAAGGTACCGATTCCTGGAACTCATTGCCAAACCATCGGATTCTCTCACTGTGGGACAAATCACCATCGTCAGGCCGAAACGAAGGTCGTTCACCATTTTGCCCAAAAGTACTGCCTGTTGGGCATCCTTTTGGCCAAAATAAGCCGTGACCGGTTCCACAAGCAAAAAAAGTTTGGCTACGACCGTGGAGACCCCTCGAAAATGTCCCGGCCGACTTGCCCCACACCAGTGATCCCCCACTCCAAGAACTTCCACCCATGAATCCGACCCGGGGGGATATATATCTTTTACCTCCGGAACAAAAACCATCGTAGCCCCATGGGAGTTACTTAGGCCAAGGTCTGCTTCAAGGGTCCTTGGGTACCGTGCCAAGTCTTCACCAGGACCAAACTGGGTCGGATTCACAAAGATAGAAACCACCGTTTGGGGATGATCAGCGGCAGACCTTGCGATCAATGCCCCGTGCCCTTCATGGAGTGCTCCCATGGTCGGGACAAAGCCAACCGTTTGACCATTAGCCCGACAACTTTGGCGCCACTTCTTCAAATCCCCAATGTTCCTGATGACTTCCATAGTCTGGACCTTTTTCCTGATTCTCAATGATCGGACTTTTCAAGGTGCATCCTCAAGTAGGACCGATCCTCACGATTACCCAATCCCAATGTCGTCGCCAAATCCAATACAAAACCTTGGGCCCTTGGAATATCTTCCTTTGGTGCCATCACTTCCAACTCTACAAAATGGCCAAGACCATCCGCATCATCCAGGCAAATCTGACATGTTAGTTGGGGTAGGTCCAATTTCCACAACTCTCGGGTTTTGTTAATGGTCTTGAAGGAGGTAAAACCCAAAGCCAAAAGGAGCGGTTCGATTTCCGGTCCCGAAACGATTAGCTCGATTTCCTTCCTGACTTTGGCAGGCCCCGCTTGTCTGGAACCTTTGTAACAAATTATGATTTTCCCATCTTTGCTTCGAACCCTCAAAGCCTCCCCCGTTTGGGCAAAATCCCGCTTTGGATGTTGAAAATAGGTATCCACCTCGAGGCTGTTTCCACAGGAAATGCCACCCATTGCCTTGAGCTTTTCGCGAAGGGGGCCAAAATCCCCATGGCTATGCTTGACTTCGACCTCCCAGCAGTTTTCCTTCAAGCAAACTACCTCCCTAGCGGCCCATTGGAAAATACCACCAAAGGGAACCCGCCTGGGTGAAATTCCCTTGGTGGAGTTTTGGTTTCCTATGATGATCCTCGTAGGGTTTTATTCTATCGTGAGTGGTTCGGGGATACAGTATGTCAAATTGGGTAGACCTTTGTTCGGTGGGGGAAATCCCGGAGGGTGAGGCCAAATCTTTTGAAGTAAAAGGAAAAACCATTGGGGTCTTTCAAACCCAGGGACAAATTCGGGCTATTGATGACCATTGCCCCCATATGGGCGCCCCCCTTTCCTCAGGCCATTCCGAAAATGGGGTGGTAACCTGCCCCTGGCATGCCTGGCGATTTCGGCTTGAAGACGGGGCTTGGCTGGACAATCCCAAAATCAAAATAGGGTGCTACAAAACACAATTGGCCCAAGGGCGCATCCAGGTAGAGGAACCCGTTTGATTCCCTGTTTGACCCATTTATTTAACCTCCCCTTGAGAAAGATAGGTGGCATATGGATTGGACATTTGTTGTTTTCAAAAACTGCTATTATGTAGCTGGTTTTGGTATCCATTGGATCCGAAACATCATTTCCCCACCTCCCAAAGACAAAATCATAATCCGCAGTCACAACGAATCATTTTTCCTCTGGCCAATGGCCTATTTGGGATTGGCCTTCGCCCTGGTTTCGCTTTTGGATGGGGGCCGGTTGGCAGTGGTTCCCTCCCATACCACGGTTGAAAAGGTCACTTTCAACGGGAACGAACGGAAGGCTCTGGTTTTGCCCGCAGGGTCAACCGATAACCCGGAAGCCCCCAAACTGCATATCACCCACAGCAAATCTTTGGGAACCTTTTACCTCATCTTCCTTTTCATTTTCATAAACATTGCCTTTAACAAACTCCGGGGGATTTTTTGGTGGTTCTTTTACAGCCTCTGCCTGTTAGGGGGAATCATCCTTTGGCAGTTTGGTTGGCTTGATAATATCACCAACTATGTGGCAGGGTTGGACATTCGGCTCTCCGCTGGCTTTTATTTCTTTTTCTCGCTCTTGCTCCTTTTGAACTTCCTGCTCAGGATTCACCTCCTTGATTACCTGACTTTGGAGTGGGCCGAATTCTCACCCGGTCAAATCCGGATTTGTGAAAATTTCGGGGAAGGGGTCACGGTGAAAGATGCCGCTGGGCTCCATTTTGAGCGGGATAAATCGGACTGGACCAGGTGGTTGGTTGGCTTTGGCATGGGCGATCTGATCATCAAAACCGGGGGTGCCATTCCCGAAACCATTCGACTTCGGAATGTCACCAATATCGATCACAAGGTTAGTCAAATTGACAAACTTTTACGGGCCCGGGAAATCATTCAAACCGTTGGGGATGTGGAACAGGAAAAAACCAACGCATGGTAACCGACCCAGTTCCCATAAAGAAACAAAAAAGGGGAGGGTTTTCCTTTCAGAGAACCCTCCCCTTTTCCATTGGGAATCGACCGTTTTATCTAAAAGACCTATTTCTTCCCGGTGGTACCAGGTCGTTTTGCTTCAACCTCATCCGAGCTCATCGGTTCCTTCACGGGCTGGACATAAAAGGTAGCCTTTTTCTCGGTTTGCAACAATTTGGCTTTTTCCATCGCATCTTTTTTCTGATTGTGGGCATAAACCGCAACCCGTTGATTGGAGTTACTAAAAACACCCCAAACCAATTTGATGGGAACAACCTTGCCAGGTTTTTTCTTGGCCTTGGCAGGCTTCGGAGCACTCTCTTTTTTGGCTTTTTTACCCTTCTTCTTTTTTGGCCCATCCTCATCATCATCTGAAGAATCATCATCCGCCGAAGCATCCTCCTCATCATCGGATTCTTCACCGTCTTCATCGTCCTCATCATCATCATC
>SXGS01147344.1_pt1 | contig 48098 bp, 41 predicted proteins | sample 3174681 | NCBI WGS metagenome assembly SXGS01 (sample SAMN11356861, study PRJNA531348) | freshwater metagenome | isolation source: freshwater sample F1-80 | place: China: Fuxian Lake, Yuxi | collected 2017-12-25
CCGGCAACCCCATCGCTCGATAAAACACTTCTGCGGACATGCTGCTCTCTCCTTTCGGGATTCGGAAGAAACACACAACCCGTTTGGAAATCAGCATGTCCGCTTATTCAAACAACAGCCCCCAAGAGTCCCGTTGAACCCTTTTTACACCCGCAACACTTCAATGTTTGCCCGGTGGCACCCATCGAATACTGGGAAGAATTGTTGCGTAAGCAAGCGATCAAAAACACGACCTGGACAAAACTTGGCGAGCTTGCGAAGCGACTTGGTAACCTCAGATATCCAGTGCAATTCATCGGAATCAAGAAAGATCTGAGCTTCGAAATCATCAACCTCGAAGAACGACTTCTTCGAAGATGAGCGTATTTTACTCGAAGTGTCGATTCTTTCGATCGGGCCTATTACCAGCAAACCTTCGTCGCGAGAACGCCCTGTTGTTGGATTGCCAATAGCGGCGGTCGTTAGTCATTTCGATGGCGAATTGCCGACCGTCTCCAAAAGAGTTCGTCTTGATGTATCGCAGAATCAAGATCGCGAATGTCTGCAATCCAAGTCGTGTCACCATTGCGCTGCCTTTTCATTTTCGAATCGTCCACGTCACACAGTTGAGGACTCCACCCTCCTGTGCCAGAGGTTTACAGCGGAGAGCTTCCAACTTCACGGCCGGCAGCCAGGCGGCCATCAATCGCTGAACTTCTTGGTCTTGATTCCGGCCGAACTTTGGAATGATGACGAGGTTGCCGACTCGCAGGAAATTCGCGTAGTTGCCCACGGCGGAAGCGATTCCCGCTCGCTTTTTCAATTCTGGTCGGTACGGCAGTCGCATTAGTTGCAGGCCCGCTTTGGTGAGGGTCGCTTCCAGACGTTTGGCAAACGTGGGAGACATTTTCCGATAGTCGTTCAAGACCACGATGTCATCGGTCAAGAAGCGAACCATGCCGTCGGCGTGCCCGATGTCATCGTAGGGTTCTTTGGGAATCACGATCAGCCGCTCGACGTTCAGCAGCTCAGTCAGACGGCTTTGAATCTGGCTGGGGACGAGCTTGGGATTCTCGCGGGCAATCTTGTTCGTGAGGATCGCAGTTTGTTGGGTCGCCACGACGTTGCCGCCGTCCAGAATCAATCGGGAATGTCGTCGCTTGCGAATGAATGGCAGCGAACGGAACACCGATGGTTTCGTGATCGAGTGCTCGTCGCCGTCCAGCAGATAGTCCGGGTAATAACGGAACTGGAGGAACTGGCCTCGCTGGATTTGCAGCGGGGCGTAGTCGCGAATCCAAATGTCCTTCGTCCCGCGCACTGTGAGCAATGGGACGGCGTGCTTTTCGAGAATCCGGCGGAGTTCACGCTCAATCGTCGGATACCGCTGTTGCAGCAAGTCCGAAATGAGCACGGTGTCTGTGTCCCAGTCAGCAATCATCGGTGGCGATCTTTCGTCGAAAACAATTTGGATGTCCGGATCAATGGCCGGTTAGCTTTCTTCTTCCACATAAACGTCGATGAACTCGACGAAGGAATCATCGTCGTCCACTTTCGGAGCCGTCACGAAGCTGGGCTCGCCTGCCGTCACGCGTGCGAGGGCGTTGGTCGTGTCATTTAGATCGTTCACCAGACGTCGATGACGGCTGCGGTCCATCACTACGTTGTGACGATGCACCCAGGAAGCTCCGTACCAGCAGCCGAAGGCGAACGTCAGAAGATAGCCCCACGGAATGGACCAGTGATCGAGAAGGTGCATTTCGATGTTCCTTTCCGCTTGTTCGCGTCTTGGATTTGTTGATGCTCGGCGACAACAAATATCCGACAGCACTGACAGCATGGGGTCAGTCGGAGCGGCAGATTGACCTGTGGCGCACGCGGCTCGCGTGCGTCGAGTTCGGAGGAAACGCACGCGAGCCGCGTGCGCCACAACAGGCAGCTACCTGTGTAATTCCAGCGCTTGCCGCAGCTTGCCAACCACGAGGGCTCGGAGTTCCGGTGGCTGAAGCACTTTGGCTTGGCCGGTCCAGGACAGCACCCAACTGGCGATTTCCTCCAAGCCGTCGATCTGGAAGCTGAGCGTCACGCTGCCGTCCTTGTGATGAGTCGCCTTCTGCGTGTCGTGCCAATGAGTCTCCGTGACGAGCCTGGCCGCTTCCGGAGTGAACCAGATTTCGATGTCGTAGCGTTTCGCGCCGCGATAGACGGCCCAGGCGTTGCCGAAGTAGCGATGCAGATCAAAGTCGTCGGGGACGGCCACCGGCTGATCCAGCATCCGCAGCGTCTTGAACCGAGCGACTCGGTACGTGCGCGGTTCTTTTTCATCCGCCGGGCGAGCGATCACGTACCACGCATTCTTGACCAGGCACAGCCGATACGGATGCAGTCGCAGCGTGGCCGGTTTTGATTCGTAGGGACTCTCGTATTGACCGGTGAGTTGCTTCTGCTTCAGCAAGGCCCATTGAACCGTCTTGAAGATTTCCTGATGCCGGCTGTGATCGGCGAGTTTCAAATCGAAGATACCCATCAACCGCTCGGCATCGGCGAGAATTGTTTGAGCGTTCTCGGCCGAGTTCGCCGCTAACTTGCGAGTCGTTGGGCTGGCTCCGGTCCCCAGGTCGAGTCCTTTCGCTTTAGTGGCCGCAGTCGCCACCGCCTGACCGAGCAGTTCCTCATCCGTCAGATTGAGCACCGGGAATCGGCAGTCGGGACGGACTCGATAACATTGGTGATGTTCGTCAAAGAACCACGGAATGCCGGCCAGTTCCAACACCTGCAAGTCTCGAAAGATCGTCCGCTCGGAGTACTCCAACTCTTGAGCAATCGACTTGGCATTCCAACGACCTCGGCCCTGAATCAAGTTGAGCACCTGCAACACCCGCGCGAGGCGCGTGCTTTGGCGCAGTCGGCGATCGCTATCGGCTCGGCGATTCTTCAGTGATGCCAGTTTTGAAGTCGAGGTACTGGACTTTTTCATGGGGCAACCACGTTTTCTGGAGCAGGTAATCCCAAATTGTCTTGATCGGACTGACAAGGGTGGGTCGGCGATGTGCAATGACTCAAGCGAATTGAGATGGCTCCTTCCAAGTTCGTAGTCCCGCCTTCAGGCGGTCGAATCTCGCAGGGAGCTTAGTTGGCTCGCGAGTCCGTCGCATCTCACATGGCGAGCAGCACCGTGACAGTCAGGGAGTGTGCGCGGAAAATTGGCGAGCGGATCGCGTGTGAAACAAAAAAGAAGCCCGACTTTTTTTCAAAAAGCCGGGCTTCTGATGATTGCCGTCGACACGAAACTTTCGTTGGGAAACTACACTCGGTCACGACGTGGCCACCGGGATGCGCCGTGGTTGGGGCTTGTCGGCCTTGGGGAGAACGACCTCCAGCACGCCGTTGTTGAGCTTGGCGGCGATGTGTTGATGATCGACTTCATCGCTCAGGATGAATGAGCGGAGGAAATCTCCTGTCTCGTACTCCTGATGCAGCAGCCGAGCGTTTTCCGGGACGACCTGCTCCATGCGGCCGAACAGCGTCAGCTTGTTGTCTTGCACTTGCAGTTCCAACGTGTCGAGCGACACGCCGGGCAAGTCGGCTCGCAGGACCAGTCCTTCGTCGGTCTCGTAGATGTCGATCGGTGGGGTGAAGACCAATCGCTCAACCGGCGGATGCGGTGCCGGAGTGTTTCCGTTCTTGGCGGTTGGAGTCAGTTCGGTGGTCATGGCGGGCCTCTGTTTCGTTGCGTGAGCGAATGCTCTTGGCGACGTTGATTGGGCAGTCGATGTCTTTGAAGCGTTCGCCCTCGCTGACGCTTCGGGTTACTTTGTGATTGTCACGCTCCGAACGCGACTGGGATTTGGCGCGGTTTGACTTCCTCGGCTTTGGGGAGATGCACCTTCAGGATGCCGTTGACGAACTCGGCCGAGAGGCTGTCCGCTTTCACGCGGTCGGGGATGGAAATGGATCGCTGCCAGACACCGCGCGGTCGCTCTTGGCGGCGGAAGCGTTCTTCGGCGGTCCCTTCCGGATTGGCGTGGCGGCCAGTCATGGAGAGCACGCCGTTGGCGATCGTCAGTTCCAGTTCCTCGGATTTGACGCCCGGCAGTTCGGCGGTGATGAGGTACTCGGCCGGCAGTTCGTACAAATTGACCGGCGGGTACTGGCGTCCGAATCGCAAACCCTGGAACGACAGATTCACGCTTTGCAGCAGGCGATCGACTTCCCGTTCCAGATCGTGGAAGGCGTCCCAACTGTGTCCCCAACGGAAGAGGGCCATGATTGTTCTCCGATATGACAGATGAAAGCGGACGATCGTCGCAAAGGCAAAGAGTGTGCCGTGCCTCTTTTGAGTCGCGATCATGGCCCTCAAGGTCTTTTCTGAAAGGCAGTTAGCGGCCAAATCAGGCATTGGTCAGCGGGGGACTCGACTGCCAAGGTTGCATAAGTGAGATAGGCGAGCGGGGCGGCGTCAGCCCCCTGGTTCCGCGTCGAACTCAACCGGGGGGGCTGACGCCACCCCGCTCGCCTGAGAGTCTCGCGAGATTCGCTCGACTGGATTGCATTGGTTAATCTGCCTCGGCGAACCATGTCGCCCGCCACGCAAGGCCGAAAGGGGATCATGTCCGAGTTGAATCCGCATCACGCTGTGTACGTAGGCAGCTTTGACCCGCTGACGCTGGGGCATCTCGACATCATTCGCCGGGGGGCTGGCCTGTTCGACAAGCTGACTGTGGGGATTGGACTCAATCCGGAAAAGAATCCGCTGCTGACTCCGGAAGAACGTGAGTCGATGTGCCGGCAAGTTCTCGCTCCGTTTCAGAACGTGGAGGTGAAGTGCTTTTCGGGGCTGACGGTGAACTTCGTGCGTGAATGTGGCGCGGCCGTGATGCTGCGCGGTGTGCGGACGCTGACGGATATCGAACTCGAATTCACGATGACTCTGGCGAATCGCGCGCTGGACCCGGCCATCGAAACAGTCTTCTTGATGGCCAGCGAAAAGTATTCGCACATCTCCAGCAGTCTCATCAAGCAGATCGCCAGCCTGGGGCGAGGCAACACGGCCGAGCAGCTCAAATCGTTCTTGCCGCGCGAGATCATCGAACCGCTGCTCGCGAAGTATCGCGCCGGCTGAGTCGGTTCCGATTTTGCGGACACGTTGCGATTCGACAACGAAACGCTGCTTGCGGTGGGAACACCCTCTTCGTGTTGACCGAAGAATCCCCGATGAAAACCGGCACTCAGAAAGTGCCCTGCTCTTGGAACGGAGTTTGCCAAATCGTGGTCAGCGACTCTTCCGCAAGGAGACGGCATGAAGACCGTTTTGATTTGTCACGCAAACGCTCGACTGGACCAGCTTGGCATTGCAGGCTGGCTGGCATCGTTTTCGGAACTGGCCGGCGTCATCGTGGTGCAAGAGCCTCGAAATCGTCTCTGGCAACGAGTGAAGAAGGAGTGTCGTCGAAGCGGACTGACGCGATTCGCCGATGTCCTCGCCTTTCGAGTCTATTACCGGCTGTTCCTCGCAAAGCGAGATCGAGTCTGGGAAGACGCCGAGTTGGACCGGCTCGCTCGCGTGTATTCGCTTCCAGAGAAATCGCCGCGAGTTTGTGTCACGTCCAGCCCCAACTCCGCCGAAGCGAAAGCCTTTCTGAAGGAGCTGGCTCCGGATGTCGTGCTCGCGCGCTGCAAGACGCTACTCAAGCCGGAGATCTTTTCGATTCCCCGATTAGGCACCTATGTGTTGCATCCAGGGATGTGCCCGGAGTATCGGAATGCTCATGGTTGCTTTTGGGCGCTTGCGAATGATGAACCACAGAAGGTCGCGGTGACATTGCTGCGAATCGACGCCGGGGTCGATACCGGTCCGGTCTACGGTTACTACTCGTGCGACTTTGATTCCGCCAACGATTCGCACGTTGTCATCCAAGCCAAAGCGGTCACGGCGAACCTCGACGCGATCCGCCGCAAGCTGGAAGAGATCGAGGCGGGAACGGCCCAACCTATCGAGACTTGCGGACGCGCGTCCGCCGTGTGGGGACAGCCGTGGTTGACGAAATACTTTTCCTGGAAACGCACTGCTCGGAGAGGAGTCCATGCAAGCTGCCAGCCTGCTTTATCATGACGTCGTGCCGGAGGGAGAACTGGATACCAGCGGTTTCTCTGGCGTCGTTGCCAATCGTTACAAGTTGACTCGCACGGTGTTCGAGAATCACTTGCAAGCCATCGGCTCGCGTTCGTCGATTCGCTGTGCGACGGCTCAGCAAGTCTTGTCCGGCGAGATGAGCCATGTTTGCCCATGCCTAATGACCTTCGATGACGGCGGAATCACCGCACTGACAGAGATTGCTCCGCGTCTCGAATCGCTGCATTGGCGCGGTCACTTCTTCATCACGACCGATTGCATTGGCCGTCCAGGCTTCCTCTCCGCCGAACAGGTTCGGGAACTGCATCAGCGAGGCCATGTCATCGGCACGCATTCCTGCTCGCACCCGTTGCGGATCGACGAGCTGAATGAGGTCGAATTGCTTCGCGAGTGGTCTGAGTCCGCTGCTGTGTTGGAGGACATCTTGGGGACGCCGATCTGGTGCGGATCGGTTCCGGGCGGTTTCTTTTCACGCCGAGTGGCAATCGCCGCGCGGCAAGCCGGGCTGAAGCTCCTCTTCACCAGCGAGCCAACGTGCCGTTGGACTCCGTTTGGCGATCTGCGCATCGCCGGTCGATTACCGATCGTGAACCACACGACCGCCTCGCACGCCGCCACATTGGCCGAAGGGGACCGCTGGACGATCTTCCGTCAGCAGTGTGTTTGGAACGGAAAGAAGTTCGCCAAGTCCATCGCTGGTGAGTTCTACCGAGACGCCTCGGAATGGTTCTTCCGGAAGAAGCAGTTGGCTTGAGACTGCTTGCGAGGCCTTGGCCGAATCGGCACACTCCAACCACGGTACATGGGGATGGCATCCAGTGTGTTTTGCGGTGACATTTCCAGTGATACCTCTAGGGATCATGGCTGAGACGATTGCCGTACCGCGACCGTTAGGGAGCGGCCAACGCGGGCCGCTCCCTAACGGTCGCGGTACGGATTTTCTCGGCCTCAAAAGACGCCTCACCGATGAACAAGCGACGGAGATAACGTCCCATTTAAGGAGAAGACATCATGGTCAAAACTGCTTCGACAATGTTATCGCTGGGAACTGCGGCTCCTGATTTCTCGCTGCCGAATGTCGATGGGCGAGTGGTCTCGCTGAAAGATTTCAAAGGCTCGAAGGGCTTGCTGGTCGCGTTTATCTGCAACCACTGCCCGTTCGTGGTTCACATCCGGCCGGAGTTCGCCAAGTTCGCTCGCGAGTATCAAGCCCAAGGCATCTCGATCGTGGCGATCAACCCCAACGATGCGAAGGCGTACCCAGCCGACGCGCCCGACAAGATGAAAGCCGAAGCCGAATCGGCCGGTTATGCGTTTCCGTACTTGTTCGATGAAACGCAGTCGATCGCGAAAGCCTATCGCGCGGCCTGCACGCCGGACCTGTTCTTGTTCGACAGCAATCAACGGCTCGTCTATCGCGGGCAGTTCGACGACAGCCGTCCGACGAACGGAGTCCCCGTGAACGGCTCACATCTGCGAGCCGCCTGTGATGCCGTTCTGGCAGGACGAGCGATCGAAGAGGGCCAGCGGCCGAGCATCGGCTGCAATATCAAATGGCGGCCCGGCAACGAACCCAACTACTTCACCGGCCAGCCGTCGGAGTAGGGGGAAGGGGGAATTCGGAGGGCGGAAGTCGGAAAGAGGAGACCGTGTGTTCTTTCCGCCCTCCGCCTTCCGACTTCACCTCAGTTCTGCTCGTGCGGTCGCGTGCCTAGCCGTTGCCTTAGCAGAGTCGCGCGGGCAACGTTGCGTTCGGCGGATTCCAATTGACGTTGCCGCACCTTTTGCAGATGCGCCGGCTGCGTTGTGATGAGCAGTTCGTTGATCGTCGGAATCTCCAACTTGCCGATCAGGCCGAGGTTGATTCCCAGCCGCACGCTCGACAACAGATGCAGCGTCTCCTCGGATGTGATGGTCTGCGCGCTGCTCAAGATGCCGAACGCTCGCGAGATTTGATCGTGCAGCCCCTCGCGGTTGTCGTGCAGCAAGCTTTCGCGGGCGCGACGTTCGTACTTCAGGATCGACGGGATGACCTCCTGCACCATCTGAATCAGCGATTCCTCGCTGTGGCCGAGCGTGACTTGGTTGGAGACTTGATAGAAGTCTCCCATCGCTTGGCTCCCTTCGCCGTACAGGCCGCGCACCGCCAGTCGCAGCCGCTGCAACGCCTGAAAGACTTTCTGGAGGTCTTTCGTCAGCACCAGTCCCGGCAGGTGCAGCATCACGCTGACTCGTATTCCGGTGCCGACGTTCGTCGGACACGCGGTCAAATAGCCCAGGCGATCGTCGAACGCGAACGTCACTTCGCGGCTGAGCAGGTCGTCGATGCGATTGATCTCTTGCCAGCAATCGTCCAGCGCGAAGCCGCTGTGAATGACTTGCATCCGCAGATGATCTTCCTCGTTGATCATCAGGCTGACGCTTTCCTCGTCGCTGACGGCAACGCCGCGCGGGCCGGCGGCTTCGGAGTGCTCGCGGCTGATGAGCTGCCGCTCGACCAGAAACTGCCGGTCCAGCGAGTTCATTTCGCTGACGGGCATGAATTCCAAGTGGTGCCGGAGCGGCAGCGCGGTGGCTCGGTCGCGGATCAGTCCGACGATCTCGGCCTTGGCGGCTTCATCGGCTTTGCTGGGAAACGGAAAGTCGGCGAGGTTGCGAGCCAGCCGAATCCGGCTGGACATGACTATGTCCGACTCCGGCCCCGTGCCGCGCAACCATTCGCCACAGTGTTGAGCAAGTGCATCCAAATCCACGATCGGTCTCCTTCCGTGAGTGACGCGCGGCAGAATACCGAATCCGTCTCCGGCCGACAGCCGATCGCTGAAGGCCGACCGCCGATTTCCCAAACTCGCGCGTCGATCGTACAGTCCACAAACGACTTTCCTCAGCGAGACGGCCATGTTCCTCGGCATCGAAATCGGCGGCACGAAACTGCAATTGGGAGTCGGCACCGGAGATGGTTCGCCGCTGATCGCGCTGGAACGGCGAACCGTCGAACGCACGCGCGGAGCGGACGCGATTCGCGAACAGATTCTCGAAGCCGGACGCCTGCTGTTCGACAAATATCCGATTCAACGGATCGGCTACGGCTTCGGCGGTCCCGTGAACTCGGCGACCGGCCGAGTCATCACCAGCCATCAAGTCGAGGGTTGGACCGACTTCCCGATCGTCGATTGGACGAGAGAAGCATTCGGAGTTCCGGTTCGATTGGGGAACGACTGCGACGTCGCCGCGCTGGCCGAAGCGACCTACGGCGCGGGACGCGGGCACCGCACCGTCTTCTACATCACTGTCGGCACCGGAATCGGCGGTGGATTGGTCATCGACGGGCACTCACAAGGAGCCGGGCGACTCGCCATCGCCGAGATTGGTCATTTACGCCCCGGCCCGCTGGCCGACGATCCGCACGCAACGGTCGAATCGCTCGCTGCCGGCCCCGGCATCGAAGCAGCGGCGCGGGCGCTCGTCACCGGACACGCTCGGCATCCGCTAATTGCGGACGGTGGGTTCGCTCCCGTAGACATCGACGTCGATTGGTCCGCCGCTGAGAACGACACCGACGACCTGCTTTGCCGATGTCTTGGCAATGTTGAGCAACTAACGGTCAAACAAATCGCGCAAGCCGCCGCACACGGAAATCAAATTGCGAAGGCCGCGCTGCATCAGGCTCACGTCGCGCTCGGCTGGGGGATCGCGCAGTTGGTGACGCTGCTCTCGCCACATGTGGTCGTGATCGGCGGCGGGGTCTCGCTGATGGGCGAGGAGCTCTTCTTTGAGCCGCTGCGTCGGCAGGTTCGGCGTTTTGTTTTTCCGCCTCTGGCCGACTCGATTCGGCTGGTCCCCGCGGAGTTGGATGAAGAAGTTGTCGTCCACGGTGCGATTGCACTTGCGGCGAGAGAAGATTGAGTTTCCCTGCGGCGCGGCCTACCCTGCTCTCATCTTCGGACGATCTTTTTTGGGAAACCTTATGTCGATTCGCGTGAAGTGTGACTCGTGTTCCAAGTCCTTTGCCGTCAGCGATGAGAAGGCTGGAAAACGAGTGCGGTGTCCGGGATGCAAAGAGGTGCTCACCGTGCCGTCGGACGATCAAGAACTGGAACCAGAACCGGCTTCGCGACCACGCAAAGCTTCCGGTCAGAAAAAGAAGAAGGCCGCGAAATCTCAGGCTCCGTGGTTGCTGATTGGAATCGGCGGCGGCGTGCTGGTTGTCGTGATCGTGGTCGGCTTCCTTCTGATGGGTGGGCCGGACAAACCAGCCGAGGTCGCTCAGCCAGCTCCACCCAACGGGGCAGCACCCGCGATGCCGAATGCCAACCCAGCGACTCCGCCGGCTCCCGGCACACCGACAGCGAATGCTCCCGCGACGCCGAGCACACCAGTGAGTGTCGCATGGGCGGCTAAGGCCGACCCGGTTCCTCAGCCGATTGAGTGGCCTGAAAGTTGGAAAGCGAAAGTGGACGTCTTCGGGAGTGCCTCCGAGGTTTTGTTTCCTACGTCGCTCAGTCCGTTCGTCATGGATCTCGAAGCGGGAGCCGAAGTGCGCGGTGGCCAGGTTTGGAATCTCACCACCGGCCAGAAGCTGCAAACCTTCAATGGCAAGACTGGGCCGCTAAGCGCGCCCGAAAGGCGGCTGAGTCCCGATGCCAAGTATCTGTTGGGCAAGGCCGTCGATAAGGAAAACAACACGAAGCTGGAAATCTGGTCGTTGGAGACCAGTCAGCTTGTGCGTCAGATCTCAGCCGATGACGCGGGCATGAACCTGGCGTTCGCCGATTTTCTTCCGGGCGATCGCCTCATCACGATCACGACTGGCAAACAGGGAGATAAGAATGCCCCGCATCGACTGCGCGTGTTCAACCTCAGCTCAGGCGAGCGACTGCAATCCCACGACGACAATTTGTTGGAACCTCGCAATGCTGTCTTTAGCCAGGTTGGCGATACCTCGCCAGTTACTCGCGAGCCGTGCGTGGTGAGCTGGTGGTCTACGACACGCAATCCGGTCAGCTTGTCGCCAAGAAGCTGATGAGCGGCAAGGGGACGGACTCGGTGGAAGCGGTGGGGTTTTCTCCGTCGGGGGACAAGATCGCGGTCGCGATGGGTGGGTACAACGTGTGCCGAATCGCGGTGCTCGACGCCGCGACCGGCAACGAAGTGCAGGAGCATCGTTATCCCGCTAGCTTCAGGAATCTCGTGCCGGGCCTGCTCTACACGGGCCCAACGATTGATTGGTTCCCCGACGCCAGCGGCTTGCTCTTGGGAGGCACCGTGGCCATTGATCTCGTCAGCGGGCGTCTGGTGTGGACGATGTTCACGGCACCCAACGAGTACAACCTCGACAATACCAATCGCCGGATGCCAGTCCCCGGCGGATTCCTCATGATTACCGGCAAGCAGGGCAAGGCGAAATTCTCGCTGCTGCCGTTCGAGGCGAAGTTCTTGTCGCTGGCTCAATCGCTCTCGACGAACAACTCCCTCGATGCGCTCATCAAGCCCAGCCAAAAGGTGAGCCTCGATGTGAAAGTCGAAAAGCTCCTCTTCGGGACTCCTGAGGAAACGAAAAAGACTCTGGAAGGGACTTACCGCGAGATCCTCGAAGCCGCCGGCTTTGAGTTAGCGGACAATCAACCGATCGTCTTCAAGGTCTCGTACAACGAGGTCGCGGAGGGCAAGTTCGATTCCTTCATGCGCGGCCCGATTGGCGGCGGTGCCACTTCTTCCGTCGTCGGGACGAAGGCTCTGCTCAACCTCGAATGGGCCACCAACCAGAACGAATCGCTCTGGAAGCACGCTTTTGGGTTTGCTCCCAGAACGATCAGTGTCAAAGGGGAATTCACCGCCGAGGCGGCTCGCAAAAGCATGTTCGAGCAACTCCAAAGTTTCACCTTCAGCCAACCGCTGCCGTATTATCTCTCAACCGACAAGCAGACGATGCTCCCCGCCTCAATTACGGTCGTGCGCGAATAGCGTCGCCAGTCATCGTCGAGACAGACACCAGTTTTGACAGCGGTGTTGCAGTCAATTGCCGACAGGCATAAAACGATGCCGACGTTTCGTTACTGACTTCGGGGAATCTCGCCCTATGAGTGTCGTTCGAACTGCTTTGATCGTCGTGGGACTGTCGCTGAGTGGATTTGCTCACTCGGCGGAGTTGCAGGTCAGCCCGTCCGTGATCGTGCTCGACCGGCCGGAAGGGGCGCAGCAAATCCTCGTGACGGAGGTCGAGGGGGAACGCCGTCGCGATGTGACTCGCGAAGCTCGCTACGAGATCGCGGCTCCGGCCATCGCCAGCATCACTGCCGACGGACTGCTGCGGCCCGCGACGGAAGGGGCGACGCAACTCACCGTGAAGTTCGGCGACAAGACCCTCAACGTGCCGATCACCGTCTCCGGTTTACAGAAGCCGGTGCCAGTTTCGTTCAGTTATGAAGTCGTCCCGATCCTGACCAAAGGCCGCTGCAACGCCGGCGGCTGCCACGGAAAGGCGGAAGGCCAGAACGGATTCAAACTGAGCCTGTTCGGCTTCGACGCTGCCGCCGACCACGATGCGATTTTCAAAGAGGCCAAGGGGCGACGTCTCAATCTGACCAATCCCTCGGCCAGTCTTATGCTGCTGAAGGGGACCGCCACGATGCCCCACGGAGGCGGGCGAAAGATCGAACCAGGCAGCCCCGCCGAACACCGCCTGCGCCGCTGGATCGCCGAAGGTGGTTCGTTCGTCGTCCCTCCGTCAGACGGAAAACCGATCGAACGGCAAATCGTCAGCATCGAAATCGAACCGGCCCAAGTCGTCATCGCCGCAAATGGTACGCAACAGATTCGAGTTACTGCGATTGACGATATTGGCGGCAAGCGATGTGCGACGGTCGAAGCCGATTACATCTCGAACGCGCCCCACATCGCCGACGTGAATACGCGTGGGTTGTTGCAGGCCAGCGATGTGCCCGGCGAGTCGGCCATCCTCGTCCGGTATCTCGGACATGTCGCCGTCTGCCGAGCTGTGATGCCTCGACCGGGCAGCACATTCGCTCGGCCTCCGGAAAACAACTTCATCGACAAGCATGTCTGGGACAAACTGACTCGGCTGGGCATTCCCCCCAGCGAACCGATCGACGATGCGACGTTCCTTCGGCGAGCGTTCCTCGATGTGATCGGCACGCTCCCCACGGCTGCCGAAGCCCGCGCATTCATCGCCGATGCGTCAGCCGACAAACGAGCAAAGCTCGTCGATGCTCTGTTGCAACGCCCGGAGTACGCCGAGTACTGGGCGATGAAATGGTCCGACTTGCTGAAGGCCGACACGCTGAAGATCACTCCGAAGGGAACGGTCGGATTGACTCGCTGGTTGCGAAAGCAATTCACCACGAACCGGCCCTACAACGAAATGGTCCATGAGATTCTCACGATCCAGGGACCAACGCAGAGCGAAAGTCCAGCCTCGTTCTTCAAATCGCTCGACTCACCGGAAGTCACCAGCCGAGCAATCAGTCAGTTGTTTCTCGGCGTGCGGATCGAGTGCGCTCAGTGTCATCACCATCCCAGCGAACGCTGGAGCCAGGACGACTATGCCGGCCTCGCCGGATTCTTCTCCGGCACAGTGGTCAAGAAATTGCCGGACGGCACCGATGCGATCGTCGCGCGTGCGGGAACCGATCAAAAGCATCCGCGCACTGGCGAACTCGTCCCGGCTCGAGCGCTCGGTGCGACGACGGCCGACTTCACGAATGTTATCGACCGCCGAGTCGTACTCGCCAACTGGATGACCGCTCCCGACAACCCATTCGTCACAAAGGCGATCGCCAATCGCCTCTGGTCGCACTACTTCGGCCGTGGCCTTGTCGAGCCGATCGACGACAACCGCGCAACGAATCCCGCAACCAACGAACCGCTGCTCGCCGCGCTCGAAGCGCATCTCAAAGAAGTGAAGTACGACCTCAAGGCATTCACTCGCACGCTGTTGCTGTCGCGAGCCTATCAGCTCGGATCAGGAACCGATTTGAATCGCGATGACCGCCAGCACTTCTCACACGCTCGACCGAAGACGCTGCCGGCCGAGGTGCTGCTCGACGCAATCAGCCAAACAACCGGCGTTCCCGAAAAGTTCAACGGCTGGCCCGATGGAGTCCGCTCGATCCAAGTCTGGGACAACCGCATGCCGTCCTACTTCTTCCGCATCTTCGGCCGCCCCGTCCGAGCCACCGTCTGCGAATGTGAACGAAGCAACGAGCCGAGCATCTCGCAGGCGCTGCACCTGCTGAACTCTCCCGAAGTCCACGCCAAGCTGACTCATCGCCACGGCCTGGCCCGCAAACTCAGTGCGACTCCCAAGTCCAACGACGAACTGGTCGATGAAATCTACCTGAGCACTCTCACCCGCTTCCCCACCGCTGAAGAAAAAGCTCTGATGGCCTCTGCCTTCGAGGCCGCCGGAGCGAACCGGCATCAAGCGGTTGAGGATGTGTTGTGGGCGGTGCTCAACACGAAGGAATTTCTCTACAATCACTAACGCCTTGGATTCAATGCGGTGATGACTTACCGCACTCCACAATCGGAGCCAACCATGCTCAGCTTCCAATCGCCATCCGTCGGTCATCGATTCTGCGACGGCCTTACTCGCCGACAAACCTTGCGGCTCGGAGCGACCGGCCTCTTCGGTGGGCTGACGCTACCTCGGCTTCTGCGAGCGGAGGAAGCCAACAAGTCCGAACGAGTTCGTGAGGCCAAGGCCAAGTCGTGCCTGTTCATTTTTTTGGAAGGTGGTCCTCCTCAACAGGACATGTGGGATCCAAAACCGGAGGCCCCAGCCGAGATTCGTGGGCCGTTTGAGCCGATCTCGACCGCGCTGCCGGGTGTGATCTTCACCGAGCACTGCAAGAACTGCGCGAAGATCGCCAACAAGTTCACCGTCGTGCGCAGCCACAGTCACGCGGATAACGGCCACGCGACCGGGTATCACTACGTCATGACCGGCCGACGCGCCGCGTTCGCCGATGGCGAGTATCCGATTCCGACGAACGAACTTTATCCGTCGCTCGGTTCGATCGTGTCGCGAGAACTCGGCAGCAGCGGAACCGTGCCGCCGTATATCAACATGCCGCACCCGATGTCGGCCGGTGGGCCAGGCTTCTTCGGTGCCGAGTACGCACCGTTCGTGATCGAAGCAGATCCCAGCCAGCCGGACTTCGAGGTTCGCGACCTCGCCAAAATCGACGGCGTGTCGAGCCAACGCACGGCGCTGCGTCAAAAACTGCTCGCCGGACTCGAACAACGCCAACCGCGCACCGGCCGAGCGGCGGCGATGAGCACCTATTACCAAAAGGCTCGCGACCTCATCACGTCGCCGGAGGCTCGCAAGGCGTTCGACATTCAATCCGAGCCAGCCAACGTGCGTGAGTCGTACGGCATGTCTCAGATTGGACAATCCGCATTGCTGGGCCGCCGCTTGATCGAAGCGGGTTGTCGCTTCGTCGGCATCGACGGTCCCGGTTGGGATGTGCATTTCAACTGCTTCCCCAGCTTGGTGAATGACCTGATCCCGCCGGCCGACAAAGCGTTCGCCGCGCTGATCACCGACATGGAGCAACGCGGACTGCTCGACAGCACGCTGGTCGTGATGATGGGTGAGATGGGCCGCACTCCGCGCGTGAACGCCCAAGCTGGCCGAGACCATTGGTCGATGGCCCAGTGCATCCTCTTTGCCGGCGGCGGAGTGAAGCCCGGACAAATCATCGGCTCGACCGACAAGCAGGCCGCGTATCCGACCAGCGACCCGATCAGCGTTGCCGATCTGCTGCGCACGATCCACACGCTGCTGGGGATTGACGCGGATCGAGAATACGACGACCCGCTGGGACGTCCCGTTCCGCTGGTCAGCGGCGGTAAAGTGATCCCGGGACTCATCGCCTAGAGGCAGTTTCAAAACCAGCACGACGCGCGAGCGAGTGGTTGTCTTTTGCGGCATGTTGACCACTCGCTCGCGCGTCGTGCTGTATTTTGAGACCGCGTCGAGCGACGAACGTCACTTGGACGACTTCGGCCGTTCGCGAATCTGCTTGGCGAGAAACTTCGCAGTTACATCACCGATCACGTGATAACCGGCGAGATTCGGATGCCGGTCGGCAAACCAACCCGGCAGGTCGCGAAAGTGGGCGTCGAGCCGATTATCCATCACGACGACCGAGCCTCCTTGAACGAACGGCTTGACCCACTCGCGATGCTGCTCCGGAATTCTGTCGAGCGAGTAGCGACGGTAGTTGAGCATGTTCTGCCCGTGAGCCAGTTCCGCTTGATACCGCGTGTAGACATCGAACAGCGGCAACTTCTCGTCTTCGGCCACTTGCTTGATCAGCCCGTTGATTCGCGCATCATTCTCCGGTGTGAGATAGGGGATGATCGTGGTGGGAAAAATCTTGACCTGAGGAAAATCCTTACGCAGCCGAGCAATCAAGTCGCGGAAGTCCTGCGGAAAGTTTTTGGCGAAGTCCTCGCGTTTGCTGTTGTCGTTCAAACCGTAACGAACGAAGACGTAGTCTATGCCCGGCAACTTGGCGATCTCGCGTTCGTAGCGTCCACCAGTCAGCAGGCCATGAATGAACTCTCCATCGCGTCCTTGATTGATGACGTTGGTCGGCGGCAAATCCTTCTCTGTCGCCAGCAGCAAACGAATCACGTCCTCCAAGTGCGGTCCCTCGCGATGCGTGATTCGGCAGACACTTCCAATCGTCGTGCTGTCGCCAAGCAACAGGATTTGCAGCTTCCCTTCATGCTCGGCCCGGGCGACTTCTGCCCCAGCCGAAAGCAGAACGACCACTCCCACTAATACGACAAACATGTTGCGGGCAAGAAATTTCGGCATGACGATGACTCCTGAGAACGTAAACAGAGAACGGCCGCCCTCGGCCGTCTTGATTCTTCGTCATCCAATCATGTGCAACTCAGACGAGCAAGAGTGGCCACCCCCTGACAGGCTTGGTGAGGGTTGGCCTTCCGCGATGGAGTCGAGTTTTTCAGCCGTGGCTCGGCATTGGTCAGGTTGCCAGAGGATCAAACTCTGTGTCGCGTGGGGTGGTCTCGGCCAGTGCTCAACACGTCGTGAAAAAGACTGTGCGTCCCCTTTCCGTACGGAATTTGAAACTTCAAAACGGACGTGCCGAGCCCGTGTCAGCCTTTTGCCTTTTTGATGCGCTGGACCCACAATGCCGCCCCGTTGATTCGATTCCAAAACCCTCACAGGGAGCCTGCCTCATGCGAGCATTCATTCGTCCTGCCGTTCTGTTTGGTTTTAGCGTTGTCGTCGCGTCTGCGTGGTGTGTTGCGGATCGTTCGCCGGTCGCGAGCGCCGCGGCCCCGAAGGGGATCGTCGCGATCACCGTCGAGGACGCGAAGAAGGATTCGGACTTCGCCATTCAAGGCGAGTATGAAGGGCAACTCGGCGGTCAGGACGATAAGAAAAAGTGGGGTTTGCAAGTGATCGCGCTGGGGAACGGGAAATTCCACGCGGTCGCTTACGCCGGTGGATTACCGGGAGCTGGTTGGGACAAGAACGAAAAACTCGAAGTCGATGGAAGCGTGCAGGACGGCGTCGCGACGTTCAATGGAGAGAAGGGATCGGCCACGATCAAGGACGGAGTTGCCACCATCAAGCATCCGGATGGCAAGTCACTCGGCGAGATGAAGCGTGTCGACCGCAAGAGCCCGACGATTGGTAAGAAGGCACCGGAAGGGGCGGTCGTTCTGCTCGATGGGAAGTCGGGCGACGCTTTCACCGATCCCAAGAAGTTCGTGGATGGCCTGATGTCGCAAGGCATCACCAGCAAGCAGAAGTTTCAGGACTTCTCGTTGCACATGGAATTCTTGCTGTCGTACATGCCGGCCAGTCGCGGTCAGGGCCGAGCCAATTCCGGCTGTTACTTGCAGGGCCGCTATGAGGTGCAGATCCTCGACAGCTTCGGCCTCTCTGGTGAGCACAATGAATGCGGTGGCATCTACACGATCAAGAAGCCCGACGTGAATATGTGCCTGCCGCCGCTCGTTTGGCAGACCTACGACGTCGAATACACCGCGGCCCGCTTCGATGCGGACGGCAAGAAGACCAGCAACGCCAAGCTGACGGTCTCACACAACGGCGTACAAATTCACAAAGACGTCGAATTGCCGAAGGCCACGACCGCCGCGCCGGTCGCTGAGGGTGCCGAACCCGGCCCGATCTACATTCAAGATCACGGCAATCCAATTCGTTTTCGCAACATTTGGGTCGTTGAGAAGAAATAGTACGACCGTCCGCCGGCGCTCGTAGTGACCCCATTTATGGGGTCGCGGGCACTGCCGACCCGACCCGACCCGATAAATCGGGTCACTACGAGCGTTTGTTAGCTCACGAACCGCTTGTGCCCGGTGGCGTCGAATTCGGCCAGCGTGTTGCTGAGTTCGCGCTGGATCGACGCGAGCCGGCTGGCGTCGGTGATTTTCTTCCCCGCGCGATCGGTGACGTAGAAGGCATCCAGCACCTGGTCGAGATGCGTCGCGATCTTGGCCAGGTCAATCGACAGCTCCAACCGAAAAATCGCACGGCTGATCGTGCAGAGCAGACCCGGCCGGTCGTGCGCGAAGACGCAGACGATGTTGCAGCGATCCGAGGAATCGTTGTCGATCGTCACGCGGTTGGACAGATCGCTGATTCGAGGCTTGACCGTCCCCCAATCGAAGCGGCGTGAGCGATGAAACATCTCATCGACTTTGACTTCCTTGCGGAGCATGCGGGCGATCACTTGGCCGACTTCGTCCATCCGGTGCTTCGGCACCGGGCCGGCGAAGTCCGTGTCGCGGACATCAAAGACATCCACCACGATGCCCTCGGTCGTCGTACAAATCTGAGCGGACAGGATCTCCAGCCGCTGTGACGTTAGCGTGCCGGCGATGCGGTGGAAGCAGCCTTCGGAGTTCTGCCGATCGAGTACGATGCGGTACTCGACGGTATCGGTCCCGGCATCGTGATTCGCCGTGACCACGATTTGTCCCGGCTGCAAGCGGCGGATGATTTCCAAGTCGGACGCGATGCGATCGCGCGGCGTGCCGAGCAAATAGTGCGGCGGGAATTGCTTCAAATGCTGATCGAACCAGTGGGCGAGTTGTTGCCGCTCCTCGTCCGCCGCGCTTTTGGGAATCAACGTCCTCATGACATGCTCGCGGACTTTTACGAGCCGTTCCTCTTCCAGGAACTGCGCGTGCTTGCCGCTGAGAATCAGCATCGACCGGTCGTAAAGATCGGTGAGCAACCCCGCCTTCCAATCATTCCAGATTTCCGGGCCGACAGCGGAGATGTCCGCGACGGTCAACACAAAGAGCATCGTCAACCGCTCGGGGCTGCCGGCCAGGTGGCTGAATCTCGCCAGTTCACCGGGGTCAGCGATGTCGTGACGGAAGGCAATATCCGCCATGACCAGATGCTTGTGAACCAGAAACATCAGCATCTCGCGCTGCGTCTCTGGCAGACCGAAGCGGACGGCGATCTTCTCGGCGATGCCTCGTCCGACATCCGAATGGTCCTCGACTCCCCCCTTACCGATGTCGTGCAGCAACATCGCGAGGTGCAACACCGATTTGAGTTTGACCTCACGGTACGCGGCTCCGATCGGATTGTCGACTTTTTCAAACGATTCGATGATCGACATCGCTCGCAGCGTATGCTCATCGACGGTGTAGCTGTGATAGGCATTGAATTGCAGCAGGCAGCGGACACGAGCGAACTCTGGCAAGAGAATCTCCAGCACGCCGGTGTCGTGCATCGCCCGCAGTGTCGCCCCCAGACTTCCGCGCGGTTCGAGAATCGCCAGAAACAGCCGCGAGCATTCAGGATCGACGCTCCCGCCCAGCTTGGGGACCGCCTGGCGAATGCGTTCGAGCACTCGCGGCGCGATCGACACGTTCTGCCGCGCCGCCGTCAGAAACAGCCGCAGGACGTTGTGCAAATCAGAACACACCGCATCCAGTCGTCCCGGCGAGACGTCCAATCGTGAATGACCGATCAAGAAATGCCCATCCTGTCGCCGCATCAACAGCCGATCGAGCAGCCAATCTTTCAGCGGCTGCCGGCGATGCTGAGCGATAAATCGCGTGACCACCGCCGAGATCAGGGACGTGTGCTGAAAGTATTGCTGCATGAAGCGTTCGACCGGAAGCTGCGCCGGAGTCGCTTCGATGCCACGCTTCTCGGCGATCCGCAGTTGCTCCTCGCGAGTCAGCCGATCCTGCGGCTTGCCGGCCGCGAAGTGCAGGTCCATCCGAATCTTCATCAGGAATTCCTGCGCGGAAATCAGATGCCGAGCATCCTCGCTCGTCAGCGCCCCGTTGAGTCGCAGCGAGTCAATACCGGGAGCTCCATACCAGGCGAAGCCGACCCAGCGCAGCAGATGCAGATCGCGCAGCCCGCCCCGCGAGCATTTGATATCCGGCTCAAGCTGCTGCACCGCTCCGCCATGCTTGAGCAACTCCGCTTCGCGGTTGGCGATGGCGGATTCAAAGAAGGCTCGCCGCCGACGTCGCACGACAGTCCGCTCGAACTTCCGCTTGAGCTTGGCGACCAAATCGGACGACCCCCACAGCGACTGCATTTCGAGCAACGACGTCGCGACAGTCGAATCCTCTAGAGCCATCGCGATGGCTTCCTGCGGCGTGCGGACGCTGCGACCAAGGTCCAACTGCGCGTCGTACAAACTGTGCTGGCAGCGATTCGAGACCTGCTTGAACTCTTCGCCAACCGACGGCTCGTACAAAAACATCAAGTCGATGTCGGAATACGGAGCCAACTCGCCCCGCCCCGTCCCCCCGACCGCAACCAGCGCCGAACGCCGAGCCAACTTCTCCGACACCTCCGGCGAAACGATCGACAAAGCTTCCAGCCATTGCTCGACAACAAACGCTCGAAAGCCATCCGACAACGCCGTGGCCGTCTGCGCGCCCCCCGCGCCATGCTCAAATTGTTTCCGGCCGCGCTCGCGAATTTCGGCGATGCGACTACGGAGAGATTCCAGGTGGTTGGCGTTAATCGCGGGAGAGATCGTGGTCATGCGGCGTCAGAAAATAGAAAGCGTCGGGTCCGTCCGTTTCAGAACGGACGAACTATCGGCAGACGAACCAAAAATGTCGAACGAGTTTGGCGAGCGATCCGGGGTTATCTACTTCGGAATTTCGGAATTGGCAGAGAGTGGTTATGAAGTAGGTCAGCTTTCCGTCGGCCGATTCCGAAATTCCGAAGTGCCTGATCCGTTGTTGACACAATGTAAAATTCGGAGAAGCAGATCATGACGAGATCAGAAGCCGAGACAATCGCGATAGCTCATGTCCAATGCGACCGACCGCAATTGACACATGTCGTCAACGCGGCGCTTTTCACGGACGCGACTCTGGCCGAAATCCCCGATCGCATCCGAAAGAAGTTTCCGTCACCGCCATTTTGGTCAGTGGCTTTGAATCTGGAAGAGCCGCCCGATGAGGTTAATTCCTTGCACTGCGTGTGCATCTTTGTTTCCGACACAACAGGCGAAGTCGTCAAAAAAACCTGAGAAGATAGGGCAGCGCAAAGGTGTCAGGAGACGTTTCTGGGGAAATCGCCGGTAATTGGGATTCTGACGCCATTTCTCACTGGGAACTATCAACATGTTTTCCAAATTTGACGCAACCGAGGCAGTACGGGCAATTCTTCGGCAACTGCATCCGGATGCTTTGGGTGACGATGCGATTGAAGTCGTTGACGGTGCGACGATTGAATTCGAAACCGGATGGATGTTTTTCTACGATCGTAAACGTGCCTTAGAAACAAACGACATGAATGACATGTTGTTTGGGAACGCACCATTGATTTTTGAAAAAGACACGGGGCGAGTCTTCGTGACCGGAACTGCTGAAGATCCTGATGCCTATGTCGAGCGCTTCTGTAAAACTGGCTCTCCCTTCGAAATGCCTATTGAGCCATCGTGGATCATTTCGCAGGAATGACGGAAAGCGGACGCAGCCTTTTTCGAGAACCCGGGAAGTGATTGCCTCAGCGTCACTCATACCGCAGGGCTTCGATGGGATCGAGGCGGCTGGCTCGGCGGGCGGGGTAGTAGCCGAAGAAGACTCCGACGGCGGCGGCGAAGATGAACGCTGCCACGGCGGCGATGATCGAGACTTCGTGCTTCCAGGGTGTGCCACTGGTGAATGCGTTGATCAGCGAGACGACTCCGATGGACGCTCCGATGCCCAGCGAGAAGCCGATCACGCCGCCGATGCACGACAGCAAGACCGCTTCCACCAGGAACTGTCGCAAGATGTCGCCGGAGCTGGCTCCCACCGCCATGCGGATGCCGATCTCGCGAGTTCTCTCGGTGACGGAGACCAGCATGATGTTCATGATCCCGACACCGCCGACCAGTAGCGAAATGCCCGCGATCGCGGAGAGCATCAGCGTGAGCGTGCCGGTCACTACGCCGAAGATGTTGGCGATCTCGGTCGTGTTTTGGACGACGTAATCGCGAGGCTCGCCGGGTTGGATGCGGTGCCGCTCGGCCAGCAGTTGGTCGATTTCGTTTTGAGCTTCGGACATCAACAGCGTCGAACGGGCCGACGCCATGATCGCGTTGACGTTGTCGAATTCGGAACCGCTCAGCCGCTTGCGAACCGTCGTGTAGGGCATCAGAACGATGTTGTCCTGATCCTGGCCGACCATGTTGGCTCCCTTCTTTTCGAGCACGCCGATGACTCGGAACGGGATGTTCTTGATGCGGATGCTCTCGCCGATCGGATTAGTCGTTTGAAACAGTTTGGCGACCAGCGTGTATCCGATGACGCAGACCTTGTTCGCGCTGGCGATGTCGCGTTGGGTGAAGAACTCACCTCGGCGGAGCGGCCAGTTGCGAACCAACAGATAATCGCTGCCGACTCCCTGCATGTCCTGCGGGCTGAAGTTGGAGTTTCCGTAGATGACCTTCGCAGAGGCTCCGACGATCGGGGATGTTGCGAGTATCGACGGACAATCCTCCGAGATCCGGGCGGAATCGCGAGCGGTCAACGTGACGGTGGCCTGAGAAAGTCCCTCGCGCCGCCGGTTGCCCGGAAAGATCACGATCACATTCGTGCCAATTGCCTCGAACTGACCCTGCACGAGCGAGCTGGCACTCTGGCCGAGCGACACCATCGTCGTCACGGCCGCAATTCCGATCACAACGCCCAAGACGGTCAGACTCGCACGCATCTTGTTCTTCGCAAGAGCTCGCAATGCGACCCGGAGAGTGAGGAGCAAGCTCATCGCGGCGGCCCCATCGGAAGGGCTTGCACGCCGGTAACGAGCATGTCTCCTTTTTGGAGATTGCCCGTGACCATCTCGGTGAATCGGCTGTCGCTGAGGCCGGTCGTGACCTCCACGGCTCGCAGAAGGTTGCCCTCCGCGACCCAGACATGTCGGCGGTGGCGATCTTTCCGAAGCTGCGCACGTTCTTGAGCGGACAGCAACTTCTCCGACTGCTGAGCCTCTTCCTGTTCGTCGTTGGGATTCGCCTGGGCCTGGCCTTCGAGAATAGAAATGTCTGCCGGCCGAACTTGCTTGGCATTGGGATAGAACCGCAACGCCGCGTTGGGAATCTTGATCACGTCGTCGCGATGATCGACTTGAAACGAGAGGCTCGCGGTCATGCTGGGGAGCAAATCCAGATCAGGGTTCTCGGCCGAGACGACGACTGGATAGGTCACGACGTTTTGAGTCGTCGTCGCCGCCAGCCGGATCTCCAGAATCGTGCCGTTGAACAATTTCTCCGGATACGCATCGACCGTGAACGTGGCCGGATACTTCTTCTGCTGAGCCAACTTGATCCAGCCGATGTCCGCCTCATCGACGGAGGCGTGGATGTGCATTTCTTTCCGCATGTCGGGAGCAACGATGAAGAGTTCCGGCGTTTGAAACTGAGCGGCCACCGTTTGTCCCGGATCAATTTTTCGTTCGATGACGATGCCATCCACGGGGGAGAGAATCTTGGTGTAGTTCAGATTCGCTTGCGAGTTCTCCAACGTGGCCTGGGCTTGAGCCACCGCGGTTTCGGCGACCTTGAGCTGCGCGTCCAACGACAACCGCGAGAACTTGAACTTGTCCATTTCCGCCTGGGCGATGAAGGTCTCGTCTTCTGTTCGCAAGGCGATCGCTCGCTTCTCGTCGTTGATCGCCTGCTGCAACTGAGCTTTGACGCGAAACACGTCTGCTTCACGGCTCGCCAGCGAGGCTTCGTCGCGCGAAACGTTCGCCTGATAGAGAGTCGGATCGACCGTGGCCAGCAGGTCGCCGACCTTGATCTCTTGATTGAACCCGCAGAAGAGTTCTTTGATCGGCCCCGACACGAACGACCCAATGACGACTCGCAACTTCGGCTTGACGGTCCCGGTCGAGTTTACGACCGAGATGATGTCCCCCTGCTCGACCGTCGCGGTGCGCCAGAGGATTTTGTTGCGCTTGGCCCAGGATTCGGCCATCGGTTTGTAGGCGGCAGCGCCAATTCCGGCCAGAATCAGCAAGACAACAATCAGTTTGATAAGAAATCGCATGACGGGATCAACCCGGTTTTGTTGGGATAGCAGAAACCGCAAAGTTGCGGATCGGTAATTACCCAGCGGAATCGGTTTTCGTTTCGGACATCCGGTCGAAGGCGGCCAAGAGTGAGACCTCTCTCCGAACCGCGACCGTTAGGGAGCGGTCAGCGTTGACCGCTCCCTAACGGTCGCGGTACGGATTTCGGCGAACACGACGGGGATCGTAATGGCTTTGATTGAAATTCGTGATGTGTGCAAGGTCTACGATTTGGGCGAGGTCAAAGTCGAGGCCCTGAAGAACGCGCATCTGACCGTCGAGAAGGGGGAGTACATCGCCCTGATCGGCCCCTCTGGTTCGGGCAAGAGCACGCTGATGAACACGCTGGGCTGTTTGGATCGCCCAACGAGCGGCAGCTACAAACTGGCCGGCGAGGAAGTGGCGACGATGTCGGGCAACGAGCGTGCTCGCATTCGCAATCAGCGGATCGGCTTCGTCTTTCAGAATTTCAATTTGCTGGCGCGAACCTCCGCGATCGAGAACGTCGAGCTGCCGCTGCTGTACTCGCGAGGCATCTCCTCTTCCGAACGGCATCGCCGCGCGATTGAGAAGCTCAAGCTGGTTGGGCTTGGCGAGCGGCTCGATCATCATCCGACGCAACTCTCTGGCGGACAGCAACAGCGTGTCGCGATCGCGCGCGCTCTCGTTAACGAACCAGCAATCCTGATGGCGGACGAGCCGACCGGGAACCTCGATTCCAAAACCAGCCGCGAAGTCATCGCCTTGTTCCGCGAACTCAATGAGCAAGCGGGCATCACGGTCATCCTAGTGACGCACGATCAAAACGTGGCTCGCCACGCCAAACGAATCATCGTGCTGCGTGACGGCGGAGTCGTTTGCGACACCACCGACTTTCACCAAGCTACCCAAGCGCTTCAGGCGGAACTTCCAGAGTAATCCGCAAGCAGCCCCCAATCGGCAGACGATGAACCATTGGAATTCTTTAACGCGGCGAAGCCGCAACTACGTAGCCGTCATCGCTCCGCGTGACGAGCCGATGCCAGAACAAGTTGCGATTCGGACAGACTCGCAGCCGCTGGGACACTTCTACGTAATATCGCTTTGTCAGTCTGGACTCCGGCATGGTTCGCAAGTCGCTGATCCTTCTGCTGCCGGTCTGTCTTGCGCTTGCGGCAGATTCTGCGCAAGCACAGCGCGTGCTGCCGACGCTCTTTCCGGAACAGCGCTCGATCTCCGTTCGAGACCCTTCGCAGCTTCAGAGAACACCCATCCCGGAGTCGCCGCAGCCCTCGAAGGTTTCCGATCCGCAGCCGGACTTGCAGCCGTTCTATTTTTCGCTGGATGAAGCGATTCGCACCGCGCTGCAAAACACAGAGGTCGTGCGCGTGCTGGCCGGAGTCACGGCCACGGCCAGCGGTCGGACGATCTACGACCCAGCCGTCGCGAATAACGGCATTGACGAACAAAACGCACGGTTCGATCCGACGTTGGGAATCAAAAACAATTGGAACCGAGTGGAAACGCCGTCGGCGAGTCCTGATTCGCTTGACCCCATGCGATCACTGATCACTGGGTTGCGAAGAGACAACTTCAATTCCACCACGAACCTTTCCAAAGAAAATGCGTTGGGGGGAATCTGGGACTTGAACGTCATCGTCGATCCGCTCCGCATGAATCCCGGATTGTTTCCTTTGAACCCGCAGACTCGATCATCAACCAGCATCGGCTACACGCAGCCGTTGTTGAAAGGGGGGCGGATCGGGGCCAACCTCGCACCGATTGTGTTGGCTCGCATCGAGACCGAACGGTCGTACTTTCAGTTCAAGGATTCCATGCAGGAGCAGGTTCGTGGAGTCATCGAAGCCTATTGGTCGCTGGTGGCAGCACGCACGGACGTGTGGGCTCGTCGACAGCAGGTTGACCAACTGACCGTCGCGGTGACGCGAATCAAAGCTCGCGTGGCGAAGGAACTCGACAATCGAGCGGACTTGGCTCAGGCTCAACTCACGCTCGCCAACTTTCGAGCCAATCTGGTCACGTCGGAAGCCAATGTGATTCAGCGCGAAGCCGCGCTGAGAAACATCGTGGGCTGGGTGCCGTCCGACGGAGTGCGACTGATCCCCAACTCGCCACCGAATACCGAACGCTTTCTTCCCGATTGGCCACTCATCAATGAACTCGCCGGGGAACGCCGGCCCGATGTGATTGAACTCAAGCTGATTCTGGAGGCCGACGAACAACAGTGGCAGATCGCTCGCAACAACGCACTGCCGCAAGTCGATGCCGTCGGTCTGTATCGCTGGAATGGTCTCGAGGGGAGGATGCCCAACGGTGCGTCGCTGTCGTCGAATTCCGGAGCGTTCACCGATTGGACGTTGGGAGTGAATTTCTCGGTGCCGCTGGGATTGCGTCAGTCGCGTGCCGCACTGCGTAGTCGCGAACTGCTCATCGCGCGCGATCGTGCCAACCTGCAACAAGGCCTGCACAATGCTGGCCATCAGCTTGCCACAAGCGTTCGCAGCCTCGACCAGTTCTACGAGCAGTACCTCGCCTTTCGAGACGCTCGGCAGGCGGCGCGAGTCAACTTGGATGCTCAACTTCTGAGATATCGCACGGGGCAGGCGATCCTGCTCAACGTCTTGCAGGCCCTGGTCGATTGGGGCAACTCCGTCTCCTCGGAAGCGAGCGCACTCACTCAATACAACACGCAACTCGCCACGCTGGAACGCCAGACCGGCACGATTCTCGAAACGCACGGCATCGTCTTCTACGAAGAACGTTCAGGCTGGGTCGGCCCGTTGGGATACTTCGTCGAAGACGTTTGTTATCCGAAGGATCTGCGGCCGTCGCAGAACGCGGATCGATATCCAATCTCGGACAAGCCGTCCGAAGATGCTTTCGACCTGCAACCTCCGACCAATCTGCGTGAGCGTCTGCCGAACGTCCCCTATGACGACATCAAATTGCAGCCACTCGAAGACTTGTTGCCACTGCTTCCCAAGAAAGACGATTCCAAGCCAGAGCCAAGTCCCAAGCGACCAAGTCCGATTCCACCACCTCCCGATCCCCCCACGAACGACGCGAAGCTGCCGGCCACGAATCTCTCTGTCGGACAACAGGCCAAGTCTTGGTTCCGCCGCCGAAGTTCCCACGCGCCGGCCAACCGTCCAACCGGTCGCCACGCCATTGCGAGCTCGTCCAACACCGAAAAGTGAAATCCCTTCGTCAAGGACGCAAGACGCACATTGTGTGCGAGCGCTGCGCAACGACAATGAGTTGGGGCAGAGCGCATCAGCCGCAGGGCGCTAGCCCCGGTTGGGACGGCATTAACTGGGGCTAGCGTCCTGCGGCTGATTGACTGACCCCAAGAATCAAGACGTGACACAGCACGCCCCGTCCTCGTTCCTGCTGGATTGGCGGAGGACCGGATTTGTCTTTCTGATTCGCACAGGTCACGATGTCTCCCCTCCTGTCATCTTCTTCTTTTGCGGAGAGCATTCATCATGAGCGACACGACACGGCGTGACTTTTTGGAACGACTCGCGACCGGAACTGGCATTGGCGTTGGCTTGGGGATCGCCGGCTGCTCGCAGCGAGATCAGCAAGCTCCCGTCAACGCAAGCAGCGCCGGCCAGCCTGGACGCAAACGCCTGCGAGCGGCGTTTTCCAACGCGGGATTGCAGAGCAGTTGGTGCGCGCTCGGCAAGACCACGGCCGAATTGTGGGGCCAATTGCTGGACATCGAGATTGAATGGTTTGACGGTGAGTTCGATCCCGAAAAGCAACGCAACAAGATCGACGCGATCGTCCACAAGCCTTGGGACTTCTGCTGCTTCCAAGCGGTGCAGATTGATTCGCTGGCGGCTCCAGTGAAGAAACTAAAACAGCGCGGTGTGCCAGTCATCTCGATGGACACGTTGCTGGTCGACATGGACAAGATGCGCGACACCGGCGTCTGGTGTGAAGTCACTCCCAACCATGTGGACATGGCGGAGAAGAGCGTCGGCTATCTGATGGAGAAGATCGGCGGCAAAGGAAAGGTGATTCACATCGGCGGGCTGAGTGCACACAGCGGAGCACAGGGACGCAAGCAAGGCTTTGAAAACATCGTCAAGAAGTTCTCCGACGTACAAGTCGTGGGGGGCGAGGTTCGCTGGTGCGATTGGAAAAAGGAGAAGGCTCGCAACACGTTCGAGTCGCTACTCGAACAAGAGAAGGAGCCGATTGCCGGCGCATTCTTTCACAGCGATGACATGGCGCTCGCCTCCGCACCGGCCATCAAAGGGACGATTCACAAGGATATGAAGATCGTCGCGGTAGACGGTCAGAAGGAAGGACTTGAAGCGGTGCAGAGCGGTGTGTTGGCGGCAACAACGGTGAACCCCGTCTGCCGAATTCACCGCACCTCGTTGATCATCGGCCAGTTCATCGCACGGAACGGCGAGAAGGTCGAGACCGTGCCGATGGAAGTGATTACCCCGGGACCTCTGGTCTCCTTGGATCACCCCAACGATTTGGCCGCGATGTTCTATCTGGCCGACCCAACCCATTGCCTCGTGTGAAGTGCTACCTGAGTGAATCCATGTAGCCCGGCTTCTTTGGGGTCAGATAATTCTGGTTTGCCGAGCCGATTCCGCCACGAGGACGCCGGGGCCGTTAGTCAGTCGGATTCGATGTTTTCAATCAACTTTGAAAGGGCATCCGGTGACAGACCCACTGAAAACGACTCATGAGGTGATTACCAGCTTTTGGCGGCGGCATGTGTGGGCGCGGCCTTTGATGGTGTTGGCATTCCTAGCGGTGGTGGGCTGGCTGCTACGTATGAAGGTCGAATCCTCGTTGCAGGCGAATTTGACGTCTGTTCTACAGACGACTTTGCAGGCCGAAAAAGAAGCGGTACGGAATTGGGTGCGGATACAGCAGAACATCGCGGCCTCGGCGATGGCCGACGAGCAAATCAAAGCGACGATCGATTCGCTGCTGGCGGGTGCGAAGCCAGACGCTACCAGAGTGGAGTTGCTCAGCCTGCCACAGGCGGCCGACCTGCGCCGTGTTCTGAATCCGCTGGTCGCGACTCACAAGTACAACGGTTTTGTCGTTCTCGAAAAAAGCGGCCGCATCGTCGCATCGAATTACGACCAGTTGGTTGGCGTCCAGCTCACGGAGGCCGAGATGGGATTCATCCGCGAGCACGTCCTGGTTGAAGACCCGATGATGTTGCCCCCCATCAAGAGCAAGGCCGTGATGCCGGATCGGGACGGGGTCGAGCGAGCGGGTGTGCCGGTGATGTATTCCACCGCTGCGATACGGAGTGAATCCCAGGAAGTCATCGCGACGTTGGGCCTGCGAATTCAGCCGGAAGTGGAATTCACCCGAATCTTAGAGATTGCTCGGATCGGTGGAACGGGAGAGACATTCGCCTTCGATCGCCGAGGCGTGATGCTGACGAACAGTCGCTTCGACAAGCAGCTTCGCCGAATTGGACTACTCAAGGACGACGAAGATTCGACGCTCAACATTTCCCTGCGAGATCCGGGCGTGAACATGACCGAAGATTTGCGGCCGAAACTGCCGCGTTCCGAGCAACCACTGACTCACATGGCGGCTGAGGCGAGTGAGAAACGCGACGGCGTGAGCATCGAGGGGCATCGGGACTACCGTGGCGTGCCGGTTGTCGCGGCGTGGGAATGGCTCGACGATGAGGGCTTCGGAATCGCGACAAAGGTGGATGTGAAGGAGGCCAATCAGACGCTGACCATCATAAGCCGGGCGTTTGGGGGGCTGTATGCGCTGCTGGCAATCGCATCGCTGGCAATGCTCGTGTCGATGGTGCGGGCGAACCGATTGGCTGCGCAGGCTCAACTCGACGCGTTGGAGCTTAAGCGGCTTGGCCAATACACGCTCGAAGAGAAACTGGGCGAAGGGGGCATGGGGGTCGTCTATCGAGCCAAGCATGCGATGTTGCTGCGGCCGACGGCCGTGAAGTTTCTCGACTCCTCCAAGGCCAACGAAAAGTCGATCGCGCGGTTTGAACGCGAAGTGCAGCTCACTGGGCAGCTCAATCATCCCAACACCATCGCGATCTACGACTACGGCCGCACCCCGGAAGGGGTCTTTTATTACGCGATGGAATACCTTGACGGCTTGGATTTGCAGACGCTTGTCGCTCGGCACGGTCCCCAACCGGAAGGTCGTGCCATTCACATCTTGAAGCAGGTCTGCGGTTCGTTGGCCGAGGCGCATTCGATTGGACTGATTCATCGCGATGTGAAGCCGGCGAACATCTTGCTCAACGCGCGCGGAGGGATGTTCGACGTCGTCAAATTGCTCGACTTCGGCTTGGTCAAGTTGGTCGACAGTGCCAGTGAGTCGCAGGTCACGAAAGCCGGCGGAGTGGTTGGCACTCCCATGTATATGTCGCCGGAAGCCTACCAGTCCCCCAAAACCGTTGACGCGCGCACCGACCTGTACGCCGTCGGAGCGGTCGGCTACTTCCTGCTGACCGGCGAACCGCCGTTCGTCGGCGAGACGATGCTCGACGTCCTGAAGCATCAAATTCAGTCGATTCCCGAACCCCCTTCGAAACGACTGGGGCAACCGGTGTCTCAGGAATTCGAACAACTTCTGCTGCGCTGCCTGGCGAAAGCTCCCGCCGACCGGCCGGCCACCGCGTACGACATCATTACCGAGCTGGATCGTATTCCCACAGCCAATTCTTGGACCGAGGCTGATGCGCGGTATTGGTGGCGTCGCTACGTCCCCAATCTCCCGTCCACCACACCTCCTGGTGCTGTTATCTCCGCACAACCGTCTTCGACAATCATCCTCGACCCAGCAAACGCAGCTTCCATCCTGCCACCCCGCTAATACTTGCCTCTCTGACGCACAACGTCGAGTGGGTCGAGTCATCGAGACCCACCACAAATTTCCGCGTCACGCTCACAAGACGCTGGACCACTCTTGGAATACACACACTTTCGACTGGCGTTCGCCGAATTCACATCCTCTCTGGAGATCCCCACCATGCCGCGCCGCATTCTGATTGCCGTTGTCCTGCTCGCGCTGTTCGCCCCTGTCAGTCGGTCGTTCGCTGCCGATGAAAACTTGAAGTGCGTGCCAGCGGGAGCGAATGCTTTGATGGTGATTGATGTCGCGGCGTTGGAGGGAACTCCAATGGCTCAAACCCAAGGCTGGCAAAAGAAGCACGAAGCGGCGTTTGTCGAGCGGCCCATGATGCTGCCGCCGGAAGCGAGTCGGATCGTCGTGGCTTCGCAGTTGAATTTTGCCGGCGAACTGAACGTCGAATGGCAATTGGCCGTGATGAACCTGACCGAGCCGTTGTCGATGCGTTCGATCGCTCGGGCGGAAGGGGGCTACGTCGACAAGATTGGCGGAATCGATTGTGCGTGGACACCGAGTGACGCCTACTTCGTCGCGTTGGAAGCCAAACAGTTGGGAGTCATCTTTCCCGCGAATCGGCAATTCGTATCGCGCTGGGCCAAAGAGAGCACAGGAATGCTGTCGTCTGGCTATCTCTTGGTTGCGGACAAGCAAGTCGATCGGATGAATCAAATCGTGATGGCCATCGACTTGAAGGATGTGCCGCAGCCGCACCGTTTGCGAGAACGCTTGCAGGCGTCCCCCGCGCTGAAAACGTTGTCGGCCAAATTGGACCCGATCGAAAAGTTGGTCGCCGGAATCCAAGGTCTCACACTGCGGATCGCGGTCGCCCAGTCGGCTCGCGGGACGTTGCGAGTGGACTTCAGCGACAGCCCGCAGGTGCTCGGCACGCAGGCCAAAGCTCTGGTGCTGGAGACGCTCGATGGCTTTGGAGCCAAACTGCCGGGACTCGATCAATGGACGGCAAAGACCGAGAGCAAGTCAATCGTCCTGGAAGGCCCACTCTCAACCGATGCGCTCCGCCGAGTCTTCAGCTTGTTGGAACTCCCTTCGACGAAGTTCAGCACGCTCAAAGACGAGATTCCCGACACGCCCAGTTCATCGTCGCCGTCTGAGGCATCGAAAGCGGCCGCATCGAAGACGTATTTCAAATCGGTCTCCGTGTTGATCGAAGACCTCCGCAAGACGCTGGGCGACACACGCGATAACCACGCCGTGTGGATGGAGCGTTATGGCCGCAAAGTGGACGCGCTGCCGATCCTGAATGTCGACGACAACCTGCTGGCCTGGGGGGCGAGCGTCGGGTGAGACCTTCCGCACTATGGCTCTGGCCGAACGAAGCAGTGGCATCAAGTCGGGCGTCAGAAAGTCGAGCATCTACGGCAACTATCAATACAGCTATGACCAATACGGGTACACCTCCGCCCGCTCGAACGCCAGCGTCAAGGGGCAGATCGACACCGAAGAAAAGGCTCAAGCCAAAGCCGTGCGCTACAACAGTTGGAAAGAGATCGAAGACGCCACCGCCACGATTCGCAAAGACATGACGAAGCGCTATCAGACGGAGTTCTAACGAATGTAACGCACATCGCATGAGCCGTAGGGCACTAGCTCCGGTTCTCATCATACAAACCGAGGCTAGCGCCCGGCGGCTGATTCACGGGACAGAGCTTCGCAGGAGTCCCGCTCGAACCAACAGAGAGATCGCAGCATGTCCGCCTTCTCCGATACCGCAACACTGAATCAAGCCGAAGCCGAATGGGACGCTTTGGCGGCGAAACACTTCGGCTCGGAGACAACCGCGGTCGACGTTAGCTTCGGAGCGTTGACGCATCCGGGAAAAGTGCGAACAAATAACGAGGATCATTATTCGGTCGTGCGTCGCTTCCGTTCGCGTGAAGTCTTGCTGACGAACATGCCTCCCAAAACGTATCCGCCGCGTGACGACGAAGCGTTTGCATTGGCCGTAGCTGACGGCGTGGGCGGTGCGGCCTTCGGAGAATTGGCCAGTTTGATCGCGCTCCGCTCGGGTTGGGAACTGACCGGCTCCGCATTCAAGTGGCCGTTCAAAGTGAATGATTCCGAATCGCTGGAAGTGCAGGAGTCGATTCGCGTCTTCATCCGCATGATCCACCGCCGTCTGCAAGCGGAATCTGGCCCGGACAGCCCGCTTCGCGGCATGGGGACAACACTGACCGGCGCATTGACCATCGGCATGGATGCCTTCATCGCGCACGTCGGCGATTCGCGCGCGTATGTGTTTCGACGCGGCCGACTGCATCGACTAACTCGCGACCACACATTGGCCGAGCAATTAGTCGCCGACGGCATCCTGCATTCCATCGACGAAGCCAGTTCCGGATTCCGTAGCACGTTGATCAACTGCCTGGGGGGCAGCTTTGAAGACGTCCAAGTCGATACCTGCCACGTACCGCTGCTAGACAACGACCAACTCCTGCTCTGCACCGACGGCCTGACTGACATGGTTTCAGAAGCGGACATCGCTCGGATTCTCACGAGTACGCTACCGGTTCAGGAGGCATGCCAAGCATTGATCGACACTGCGTTGGCCAACGGCGGCAGAGACAACGTGACTGTCGTGCTGGCTCAGTATCAATCAGCGAACAACGCTCGTTGCGGGTCGTAATTGAGAGCGGTAGCATGGCCCAAGTGTCCGTAGTTCCGCCTTGAGGCGGCCTTCGCGTTCCGCCTGACGGCGGGACTACAAACTTCAGGAGACGCCCCATGCCCGCATCTTTTCCACGTCGTGACTTCCTCAAATCCACTCTCGCCGCGTCGGCTGCGACCGCACTGCCGATGCAATTCGCTCTGGCCGATGAGGCGAAGAAGCCGAAGCTCCGCATTGCGGTCAAGTACGGCATGATCAAGCACGAAGGCTCGATTGAGGACAAGTTCAACCTCATCAAGCAGCTCGGCCTGCAAGGAGTCGAGGTGGACAGTCCTAGCGGGTTGAACAAGGAAGAGGCCAAGGCCGCCGCCAAGAAGACCGGAATCGTGATTCACGGCGTCATCGACAGCCGGCATTGGCAAGACACGCTGTCGAGCTCCAACGCCGACGTCCGAGCCAAAGGGCTGGCCGCTCTGAATGGCGCGATCGAGGACGCGGCATTCTTCGGCTGCGACACGGTGCTGCTGGTCCCCGGCGTCGTGAAGGACGACGTCACCTTCGAGCAGTGCTACGAACGCTCGCAAGCCGAAATCAAAAAGGCGCTGCCGCTGGCCGAGAAGCACAAAGTCAAAATCTGCATCGAGACCGTCTGGAACAATTTCATTACGAAGCCGGAGCACCTGATCTCGTTCGTGGACGATCTGAAAAGCCGGTGGGCCGGCGCGTACTTCGATTGCAGCAACATGCTCAAGTACGGCGTGTCCTCCGCCGAGTGGATTCGGAAGCTCGGCAAGCGTTTGGTGAAGTTCGACTTCAAAGGCTACAGCCACAAAAACAGTTGGTGCAAAATCGGCGAGGGTGACGAAGACTGGCCAGAGGTTCTGAAAGCCCTCGGCGAAATCGGCTACGACGGCTGGGCCACCAGCGAAGTCGGCGGCGGCGGCGAGAAAGAATTGGCCGACATCACGGCGCGGATGAAGAAGGTGCTGGGGCTAACCTAGCCAGAGAGCTTGGATTTGCGCATCGATGTAGACTGCGAAGTGTCGACTTACAATGAAAAGTCTCGTCGCACTTTGTACGAGAGACTGAAGCCGTTCATCGGCGTGTTCGACGACATGCCTTCCGACATGTCCGTCAACCACAAACATGACCTCTACGGAACTCCAAAACGCAAATTTGATGCAACAGGACACCGAATGACTCTGCCCATCCATTTCCCAAACGAAACCCAATCCAACGCCGCTCGCCAAGCGGTCACTGAATACGAAGCGCTCTCACTGCGGACATTTACTCCCACCCAAGCGGTGCTTGCGAAGTCGGCGGGAGTATTCCATTGGACGCCGGAGAATCGGCGGTTGTACGACTACAGCTCCGGCGTGCTGGTTGCGAATTTGGGACACAATCCGAAACGCTGGCTCGGACGGTTGGCCGGTTACATGGGCTGGTCGGCCGAGATGCTCAAGCCGTCGAACGGATTTGATGACTATTATCCGGCTGTGCCGCTGACGGCGTACAACGCGGTCACGGAAATCGAGACGCGCGCGACCGAACGGTTGGTCAAGAGCTTGCAAGCGTCACCTGGCGGTGGGCGGTTGCAGACGGTGATGTGGGCGGCGTCCGGCAGCGAGGCGGTGCAGAAAGCGCTGTGGGCCTGTCTGCATCGGGATGAATCGCGAGACATCATCCTTGCCACGCGTTACGGGTTTCACGGCAAGAAGGGACTCGCCGGTGCCGTTACCGGTTGTGAGACCGATCACGATCGCGACCCGCGAGTGAAGTTCATCAGCTTCCCGATGGCCGAGTGCGATGACGCGAGCAAATATGGTGCGGCGTTCGATCCCGCGTCTTACGTCAACGAACTTGAAAAGATCTGGGCCGAGTACGGTAACCGGCTCAACTGCCTGATCACCGAGCCGTATCTGGGTGGTGGCGGCAGCTATCACCCACCGGTCGCGTACCTGCAACTGCTGCAACGCTTCTGCCGAGCACACGACATCGCGTTCATTCTCGACGAAGTGCAAGCAAACTTCGGCCGCTGCGGCCGGATGTTCGCTTTCGAGTCCTACGGCATCGAGCCGGACTTCGTGACGCTCGGCAAAGGTCTAGGAAATGGCGTTCCCGTCAGCGCGGCGGTCGGCCGAGCGGACCTCATCGCGAGCCTGAAATACGGCGAAGCCTCGGATACTTGGTCGGGCAATCCGCTCGGCTGCGCGGCGGTCCTCGCAACGCTCGATGAGTTCGAGGCCAACCCGATCCTCGAACATACACGATCGCTGACTGCGGAGTTCTTCACGGGACTCAATCGCCTGAAAGAAACCGGCCTGATCGCGAGAGTCCGCGGCGAACGTGAGGGGCTTGTTTACGGCATCGAATGCGTCCAGCGTGGATCGCTTTCCGCCAATGACGTCGCCATCCGCATCGTCGAAGCGTGCTATCTGGGCCTCGGCGACGACGGCATCCACCTGCTCGGTGCTCTCGCCGGCAAGGTGCTGCGAATCAGCCCGCCGCTGACCATCAGCCGCGCGGAGGCAAAGGCGTCGCTCGATCTGCTCTACGACATCTGTACGAAGCTGGCGGAAAGACTGCCGAAGTAAGATGGCCGCCCTCGACGTCGGTGTTAATTAACAAGAACCGCAGGACGGCCGAGGGCGGCCATCCTACGGCGCTTGGCGCGATCTCCTTCATCGCTTGTAGGCCAACATCGGTCGCAGTTCGCGGACGATCGCTGTCAGGTCGCGTTGTGCTCGCAGGACGGCTTGAACGTCTTTGTAGGCCGACGGAGCCTCGTCGCGCAATTGATCGCAACGTTGATCGTCGAACCAGACGCCGTGCATCTCGCGCAGCAGTTGCCGCTGCCCGATCTGCTGGCGAGCGACCGAGCGTGGCAACGCCCGTCCGGCTCCGTGTGAACTGGATGACAATGACTCCGCACAGCCACGACCGCGCACCAAATAGCTGCGAGTTCCCATCGAGCCAGGAATCAAACCAGGCTTATTGAGCGATGCCGGTTGTGCTCCCTTACGATGAACCCAATGCTCGCGACCGAAGTGCTGCTCGCGAATCAGATGATCGTGATCGGTCTCGACAAAGCTGGCCCAATCCAGCCGACAGCCCACCACTTCGAACAAGACCTCCTCGACGAACAACAACATCGCGCGGCGATTGGCACTCGCGTACCGTCTCGCCCACGCCATGTCGTGGAGGTAATCCTGCCCGGCGTCGCTGCTGGCTGACAGACACGCCAACCGTTGACGGCTGACTTGTCTGGCTCGATCGAGATGCCATTGCGAAATCGCTTGTCCGATCCCGCGTGAGCCGGAGTGGATCATCACCCACAACCGATCTTCGGCATCTCGTTGCAACTCCACGAAATGATTGCCGCGTCCCAACGTACCGAGTTGAACTCGGCCATCCCGCTCGGCCAGCTTCGTCAGCCGGTCGGTGCTGAGCCGTTGCAACGCGACTCGACAGTCGCTCGGCAACGGCTCGGCCAACCAACACGAAACATGATCCGGGAGTTTGCGATCACGCATCGCGCACCTCCTCTCCCGAATCCCCGTAGGTTGGGACTCCGTCCCGACCCGCATTGGTGGATTCGCTCGGCCCAGCGAGTTGAAACACCAACTCCGGAATCCGACGGCGCGAGATCGACGCGGCCAACTCCGAACGCAACCACGGGGTTGCTCGGCGCAGCTTCTCGTCGATCACCGACCAATGGCTGAGAGCCTCCTCAGCCCACGATTGCACCGTCACCAGCAATCGCCCCGCGTGAGGCGCAGGCACGACGCTGATGACGCTCAAACCTTGCAAGTCCGCATCTCTGGCCTCGCCCGTGAGCACGGCTTCGAGCACATGCCACACTTGCTGACAGAGTTGTTCCGTTTTGCGATTCTGATCTCGATGCCGTGAATCCGCCGACCGGCCAACCGCCAGCCGTGGATCAACGCCATCACCTTCTCCAAGTTGTTGACAGAACTCTTTCTAATTCGATTTGCGCGAGTTTGTTCGCGATTTCATGTGTGAATTCCCAGTAAGATTTCAAAACGGATTTCGCGCACGGAAACGCAAGCGCAGGCCGGAATCCAAAGCGGAACCGACGCGCAGCCAGACACGTTTCACGCACACACACGTCAGGGTGAGCAACGCGTGTGGAATGGCCTGAAAACAACATCAACGGCACGGGGCGAGCGACAATCGGTTCGCAAAAGCGTCACCGAAAGTCAGCACGAATCACGGGCGCAATTATTCCCAAGCCCGGACAACACGATTAAAAGATTGGCGTGCCATGATTGATCTCCTCTCGCAAGAGCGAGGGATGATATCGGCACGTCTGCGAATTGCACTCAGATTTTCCCGAAGATTTCTCAGTGCTGTCAGACATCAGTCGCGATAGACATCGCGTCGGTGGCCGACTTTCACCAGTGTGATCACCAACGCTCGGTCATGAATCTCGTAGAGGATGCGGTAGTCACCTTGCCGGACGCGGTACTGTTCGTGACCGCTCAGCTTGATGCACCCACTGGGACGTGGATCACGTCACCAGAGATTGGATTTTGGCGACGACTCGTTGCCGATCCCTGCGCGGTAGTGATTCGATCTCTTTCGCGGCGGACGGCTTAATGAGCAGCTCATAGCTTGCCACGGCGTTTCCAGTCCTGCACCACATCCTGGAATGGCAAACTCGGCTCGCTGGCTCGCTCCTCGAAGGCAGCAAGATCGACAGCGTCTTCCGCGAGCGCACGACGCAGCGCCTCGTTCACGAGGCACGAAACACTTTGATCCAGCTTCGTCGCCTGGCGACGAACACGCTGATGCAGCTTTGGATCCAAATAGACGGTGACTCGTTTAGTGGTCGACATGATGCGATTGTGTGGCACTGAGTAACGCTCGTCAAACCGCTGCGTCCATCGGCACTCGCGAGGCTTTGATGGCTTCCCACTGTTCGAGGTTGTAGAGCACCTCGCGGGCTTGGCTGCCGTTGTAGTCGCCGACAATGCCGTCTTCGGCCATGTAGTCGATCAACCGAGCCGCTCGGCCGTAGCCGATGCCAAGGTGACGTTGCAGCAACGAGACGCTGCCTCGGCCTTCGCGGATGATGATTTCGACGGCCGGTTCGTAGAGGTCGTCCTTCTCGCGAGGACTGCCGTCGCCAGCGCCGTCGCCGGACAGCAGGCTCTTCGCGGCGACTTGAGCGAGCTCGGCGCTGTACTGCGGGGCCTGATCGCCGAAGTGGTCGATGATGCGATTGACCTCGTTGTCGCTGACGTAGGTGCCTTGAGCGCGCAGGAGATTGCTCGTCCCCGGCACGAGGAACAGCATGTCGCCGTTGCCGAGCAACCGGTCGGCTCCGTTCTCGTCGAGCACCACGCGGCTGTCGGTGCGACTAGCGACTTGGAACGCGATGCGAGCGGGCAGGTTCGACTTGATGAGGCCGGTGATGACATCGACCGTCGGCTTCTGTGTGGCAAGGACCAGGTGGATTCCGACCGCTCGCGACTTCTGAGCGAGCCGGATGATGTGCCCTTCGACGTCCTTTCCGGAGGTCATCATCATGTCGGCCATCTCGTCGGCGATGATGACGATGTATGGCATCTGTTCGGGGATCGTGTCGGCCTCGGCGCATTCGGCGGTCAGACCGCAGCGGCGCAAGACTTCGTCGCGAGTCATCGCGTTGTAGCTGTCGAGATGCCGCACTCCGATCCGAGCCAGCAGGTCGTAACGCTCTTCCATCTTCTCGACGGCCCAGGCCAGCACTGCTTCGGCCTTCTTCATGTCGGTGATGACCGGGTGCATCAAGTGCGGAATGCGCTTGTACGGCGACAGTTCGACCATCTTCGGGTCGATCATCAGCATCTTCACCTGGTCCGGGCTGCGAGTCATCAGGATCGACAGGATCAGCGCGTTGAGGCACACGCTCTTGCCCGTGCCGGTGCGGCCGGCGATCAAGAGGTGCGGCATCTTACAGAGGTCGATGATCATCGGCCGTCCGCTGACGTCTTTGCCGAGGAACAGCGGGATGCGCTTCTTCTCGATGTCGCCGGGGCAGGCTTCGATCAACTCGCGCAGGCGGACCATCACCTGCTTTTCGTTGGGGACTTCCACGCCGACGGTGTTCTTGCCAGGGATCGGCGCGACGACGCGAACGGCCGGCACGCGGAGCGCGATCGCGAGGTCGTTTTCCAACGCGACGACTTTGTTCAACCGCAGGCCGGCTTCTAAGGAGAGCTCGAATTGCGTGATGACCGGGCCGGTGTCGATCTCGTTGACCTTCACGTTGAGACCGAACTCGGTGAAGGTCTTCTCCAGCGTGACCGCCGCGATCTGTGCCTTCTTGGCCAGCTCTTCGTACGGGAACTCCACCGGATGTTCGAGCATGTCGAGGCTCGGCAGGATGTATTTCGATCCGTCCGCCTGCTGGCTTCCCTCTTCAAGCTGCGCGATGACTTGGTCCCGTTCCGACTTCACCGTCGCCGGCGGATTCACCTTGATCGGAAGCCGCTCGGCATCGCCCGTCGTGGAGCACGTTTCCAACGTACCCGCCTCGGCGGACACTTCTGAGAGCGCCGCCGCAATCTCCGCATTCATCGAATCGAGCAAACCGACGGCACTGTCGGCAGCTTCCTCCGCGCTGGTCGGTTTGGCCGACTCCGCCAAGACCACTTCGAGGGAAGGTTGGAACCCCTCCTCACTCTCGCGAGCAGCCAGCGGAGCGTCGGGCTTCTTCTTCGCGACCTTCTCTTTGACCGGAGCGCTCGCCTGGCCAAACGCGATCCAGTTCACCAGCCACATTGGCGCGGCGATACAATCCAACGCCGCATCGACGAACAGCACGTCTCCCGCCAGCAACAACCCGGACGCCGCGCACGAGCCGATCAGAATCATCAACCCCGCCTTCGAGAACACGGGCAGCAACATCGCGACTCCCCACGCTCCAACGTATCCGCCGCTGCCGACAATCTGCCCGCCGCCAAGCCCCGGCATCATCAACTGCAAGCCGACGCACACGGCCAGCAGCAGCAGCGACCAGCCGAACGCGACCGTGCCCCAGCCGAAGACCTCTCGTCGAGTAAACATGCGGATGTCGAACGCCAACAGCGAGAGCCAGACAAAGTACGCCCCCAGCCCCGTGACTGCTCGTAATCCGTAAGCGATGTAGGCTCCGAGGTTGCCGCCCCAATTATGAGCCGTCTCCCGCACCGGGTACGTCTGCGTTGCCGGAGGATCGGCCGCATCCCAGCTCACCAGACACAGGCCGAGATACGCCACCGTACCCAGCAGCACGAGCGCCAGCACGTCGTCTCGCAGTCGCCGAAAGTCGAAGGTCTTTCCCATTGTGCTCAAGGCTATCCGGCAAACTTCAGCAAGACCGGCAGCATCCGCTCAAGTCGTGAGGAAATGGCCTCAGTCAGCGCGACTCAACGCATCGCAGGGATCGGAGCAATCCGCGAAAGACTTCCGGTCGTAGCAGTCGTGCCCAACGCTCAGGGCCGGCCGCGAAGCCGCGACGGCGACAACAGACGGGGCCGTCAGCCAGACATTTCGAGCAGACTTTTTGGCGAGTGGGGCGGCGTCAGCCCCCCGGTTCTGCGATCACCGTACTGGGGGGGCTGACGCCACCCCGCTCGCCTGTGTCGTTTCTGGCGGCGCGGGCTATAAACTCGGACGTCGCGTCACGCCTTGGAACTGCATCACTTCAACACCGCTGGCTCAACGATGTCTCCCACGTCAGAAGCATTGCCGATCTTTCTGACGAGCCTGCAATCGGGCCTGCGACGTTGCGAGGCGATCGGGAGGAGTCTGTTGGTGGCAGTCTCCGGCGGAGCAGACAGCGTTGCCCTGCTGCGGGGGTTGTTGCATCTTCAACCGGCAATGAACCTGACTCTGCGAGCGGCTCACCTGAATCATCAACTGCGCGGGTCAGAAGCCGACGCCGACGCCGCTTGGGTGCGGGGCCTCTGTGAGCGTTTCAACGTCCCCTGCGACATCGAAACCGTTCCGGTTCAAGCATTGGCCGAACAAACCCGACGCGGCCTTGAAGAGACCGCTCGCGACGTCCGCTATGACTTCTTGCGCTCGACAGCCGCACGGCATCGCTCCGACGTCGTCGCTACCGCGCACACCGCAGACGATCAGGCCGAGACCGTGCTGCATCACATCCTGCGCGGCACCGGACTGACCGGCCTGCGAGGCATGGAATGGTCGCGAACCCTGGACGACGCGGCCCCGCCAAATGCGACTCTGCATCTGATTCGCCCGATGCTGGCCACTTGGCGAACCGACATCGAACAGTACCTCGGCGAGCTCAGCCAAGACTTCCGGCAGGACGAGACCAATCAGGACGTCTCGCTGACTCGTAATCGTCTGCGTCACGAACTGCTGCCGCATCTGGAGCGAGACTTCAATCCACGAGTCCGCGAACATCTCTGTCAGTTGGCAGAACAAGCCGCTGATCACGATGCAGTGCAGCGCATCGCCGCCGACTCGCTGTTGCAGTCCGCGTTGCTCGATCGGTCAGAAAACCTTGTGCGACTCCGCTGCGATGAGTTGTCGAAGTCCGCCCGCCCGCTCGTCCGTGAGGTTTTCGTCCGCCTGTGGCAACAGCAACAGTGGCTGCGACTCGCGATGACCTATTCTCACTGGGACCGCCTGGCCGATCTGGTCCACTCGAATCCACCAGCTGCGATCCATCTCCCCGGAAAGATTCTCGCCAGCCGCCGAGCCAACATGCTGGTGCTAGAACGCCAGAAATAATCCCCTCAGCAGCGTGATGGCAGCGCTCGCAAACGACCGTTAGCATTCGCCTCGCTTTTCTGGCCGAATGGCGAAATAGGCAGACGCACAGGACTTAAAATCCTGGGTCCCGAAAGGGGCGTGCGGGTTCGATTCCCGCTTCGGCTATTGCGCAGAGTGCATCGTCTCAAAACAAGCGGCAGAGGTTGGCAAATCAAGGACCATCGTTGCCGAGTGCCGTCGATTTGAGGATCCGGCGTGTCAGATCGGTCAAGCGGATTTGCTGTCGGCCGTTCGCATCGAAGTTGCTTGGGGCGAGCCACGCTTGAAAGGTTTCCCGTAGAGCTGGCCACTCGGCGTCGATGGCGGCGTACCAGGCGGTGTCGCGGTTGCGGTTTTTGTAGACCGTTGCCTGCCGGAAAATTCCCTCAAACGACAGGCCCAATCGTTGAGCGGCGGCTCGCGAGGGTGCGTTGAGTGCGTCACATTTCCATTCGTAGCGGCGGTAGCCCAACTCGAACGCGTGCTGCATCATTAAGAACATCGCTTCGGTCGCGGCGGGGCGGCGCTGCAAGCGCGGGGAATAGTGAATGTGCCCGACCTCGATAGAACCGCTGGCCGGTGCGATACGGAGATAGCTGGCAACCCCGGCTGGCTGACCATCGGCCAAGTCGATGATCGCGAAGAACAGCGGATCGTCACCAAGACAGGAATCAGTCATCCACTCGCGATAGCTGGCCAGAGTTGGAAACGGGCCATAGGCCATGTAGGTCCAACTGCGTCCATCTTTGTCGGCCGAATTCGCTGCGAACAATGCTGCGGCATGACGGTCGGGATCAAGCGGTTCCAGCCGGCAGAAATTTCCCCCCATTGGTTCGCGGGACGGAAGGGGCGGCGGCATCCAATTCACTAACGGGACACCGATCGGCTGGCCAAGTCCGTTGAGTAATAGGTCCATGTCGCTTACCTCTGAGGGATCAATCGAGCTTGCCGCAGATCCATGACGGCCACTCCCGGCTTCTTGATCGCTTTGATTCGGACTTCGTAACGGCCGGGTTGCTCAAGTGTGACTTCGCCAAGCATTCGCGGGACGAAGTTCTGGAAGCCGCCGGTTTCTTGAACGGTGTATGAGAGTGTTGGCAGTTCGACCGCTGATCCGACTGCTGCGAATTCAAATCGGACGTCACTGCCACCGCTGCCGTTGCCGCAGCCGATGAGCGCTTCGAAATGGAATGTCCCGGGCTGCTTGACCGTGAATTCTATGCGAGCCCAGTCCTCAACGCGGACCCAGAAGCCGAGCGTGTTTTTATGCGGCATCGGCTCGTAGCGGAGCATCACGCCTCGAACATCAGCCGTGCGTGCCGGGAGCAGAATCTCACCGTTGCCGGCTTGTGGGTTTGGGGTGTAATCGGGATTCGGAGTCGGCAGGAGCGCGCCGACAGACTTCCGCCATGCCGCGAGCTTCTCAGATAACTCGCGAACGCGATCCGGTTCTTGCTCGGCGAGGTTGCGGGATTCGCTGACGTCTTTGGCGACGTGAAACAATTCGCGGCGGCCCTCTTCGTAGAACTCGATCAGCTTCCATTCGCCTGATCGCACGGCAGCGCCGGGCTTGCCCCCTTGATTCGCGTAGTGCGGGTAGTGCCAGAACAAGGAGTCGCGTTTGATTGAGTCCGACTGCTTGAGCAGTGGGATCAGGCTGACTCCGTCGAGGCCGGGAGTTTCTTTCTGTTCGATGCCGCAGACGTTGCGCAGTGTTGGCAGCAGGTCGATGCCGCAGACGGGGACGTCGCTCGTGCTGTTGGGCTTTACGTTGCCCGGCCACTTCACCAGCAACGGCGTACGAATGCCTCCTTCGTAGAGCCAGCCTTTCCCCTCGCGCAGCGGAGCGTTTGAGGTTGCGGGGGTGTTCGGTCCTTCGGTCGTCGCCAGTCCTCCGTTGTCCGAGGTGAAGAGCACGATCGTGTGATCCGAGAGCTTGAGTTCATCCAGCTTCGCCACGATTCGGCCGACCGACTCATCAAGGCTTTCGAGCATCGCGGCATAAATCGGATTGTTCTGCTGACCTTTGAATGTCTCAGCGGCTGGATACTTTTTGACGACGTCCTCTTTCGCCTTCAGTGGCGTGTGCGGCGTGAAGTGTGGCAGATACAGAAAGAACGGCCGCTCGCGATTCGCGGTAATGAATTTCTCAGCTTCGGTTGTCAGCCGGTCGGGGAGGTACTCGCCATCGGGTGCATCGCTCAGGCCGAGCATTGCCTTGCCGTTTGGTTTGCTGAAGGGAGCGAAATAACTTTGTGGAGATCCGGCCGCGTCTCCCGCGATGTTTAGATCGAAGCCCTGCTTGGTCGGCTCGAAGCCTTCACCGCCGAGATGCCATTTGCCGATGCTCGCGCAGACATAACCGGCGGGCTTGAGCAGATCGGCGATGGTCATCTCTTCGAGTGGCAGATGATTTCGCAATGTCGGCCGATTGAGCTTTTGGTCCGGTCGATCGGGCCGGCCGGGGAGCCAGTCGGTCAATTGAAATCGCTGCGGGTATTTTCCGGTCATGATCGCCGCTCGCGACGGCGAGCAGACTGGGCACGCCGAATACGACTGCGTGAACCGCATCCCCTCGGCCGCGAGCTTGTCCAGATGCGGAGTCCGATGAAACTTGCTGCCGTAGCACCCCAGATCCATCGCACCCAGATCGTCCGCGACGATCAGCACGACGTTGGGCGGTTGCTCGGCGGAAAAGGCGGAGGACGTGGCGAGCCAAAGGATCAAGGCGACGAATCGGTGCATGAGTCACTCCGTAGGTTGGGCACTCTTGCCCGACCTTTTTGAGCGCAAATGGACGGGCAAGAGTGCCCATCCTACTCGCGAGCGTTGACACCGCCAGCACACCCGACTTCCAATCCGTCCATGATTGCTCTCGAAATCCTGCCTGCCGAACCAATATCCGTCCCTCCGGTCATCGCCAAGCGACGTTTGCCGAGTTGGCTCAAGCGTCCGATGCCGCAGCCTGGCATGGCCTATACCAGCAACGTCATCTCGGACCTGCGGCTGGAAACTGTTTGCGAGAGCGCGAAGTGCCCGAATCGCACTGAGTGTTGGTCGAAGCAGACGGCGACGTTCATGATCCTCGGCAATGTCTGCACGCGGCCGTGTGGGTTTTGCTCGGTGCCAAAAGGGAAGACCGAGACGCTGCAAGCGGATGAACCGGCTCGCGTGGCGGAAGCGGCCGAGCGGCTCGGTTTGAAATACGTCGTCATCACGTCGGTGACTCGCGACGACCTGCTCGACGGCGGGGCCGAGCACTTTTACGAATGCGTGCTCGCCGTGCGTGAACGAACCGGGGCGAAAGTCGAAGTGCTAACGCCAGACTTTCTCGGTCGCCGAGCGGCGATTTCTCGCGTGATCGAATCGCGGCCGGATGTGTTCAATCACAACACCGAGACCGTGCCGCGTCTCTATCACCGAGTGCGCCGCAATGCGGAGTATCAACGGACGCTCGATCTGCTCAAGCAAGTCAAAGATGAGGCTCCCGACATGCCGACCAAGAGCGGCTTGATGCTGGGGCTCGGCGAGACACTCGACGAATTGCTCGACGTGTTTGCCGACTTGCGGGCGGTTGGCTGCGACATGCTGACGCTGGGACAATACCTGCAACCGACTCCCGATCATTTGCCGGTCGAACGTTTCGTCCCTCCGGAAGAGTTCGATGAGATTGGTGTGTTGGCCAAGCGACTGGGCTTCGGAATGGTCGCCAGCGGACCGTTCGTGAGGTCGAGCTATCATGCCGGCGAGATGGCGGCGGAGATCGTGGCATGACGCCTGATTCATCGAACTGGCATCCGATCGCGCTTCCCGATCTCGGCGCGAACGACCAGCCGATCCGCGTCAGCACCTGGCTGACCCAGATCGGTGAAGAAGTGGTCGCCGGGGAAGCGATCGTCGAAGTGTTGCTCAAAGGGATCACGTTTGATGTCGCGGCTCCGGTGAGCGGACAGTTGCGGCGGATCGACCGTTTCGAGAACGATGTGGTTGTGGCGGGCGACGTGTTGGGGTGGCTCGAATGATTTGGGATTCAATTCGCGGACATGGCGAGCGAGTGGAGTGGTTTCGGCGGACGATTCGCCGAGGCCGGCTGTCACACGCTTACGTTTTCGCCGGGCCTGGCGGCATTGGCAAGCGGATGTTTGCGCGGACGCTGGCGCAGTGCATGTTCTGTCAGCGGCACTCGAATGAAGAATTGCTGGCCTGTGGCGAGTGCTCTGGCTGCAAACAAATCGCTCGGCGATCACATCCAGATTTGCACGAAATTGGACGCGAGTCGGCGAAGTCGTCCTTGGTTAGAATCGACCAGATCTGCGGTGATTCGGATCATCGCGGAAAGGCTGGCCTTTGCTTTGATATGTCTCGATTACCGATGGTCGCTGATCGCAAGATTGCCATTATCGACTATGCGGAAGACATGAACGGATCTGCGGCCAATTCTTTTTTGAAGACGCTCGAAGAGCCACAGGCTCGAGCATTGCTCATCCTCATTGCAAGTAACCCTGAAGAGCTACAGCCTACGATTCGGTCTCGTTGCCAAACAATTTGGTTTGAACCGTTGTCGTCACACGACATCGCCGAGTTGCTCGTACAGCAAGAGTTGGTTGTTGATCCGACCGAGGCCGCTGCGTTAGCCGAACTCAGCGGAGGTAGCTTGGAGGTCGCGACTCAACTCATCGATCCTGCGCTGCGCGAACTACGCGACACGCTGTACCAGCAGCTTGCTGGCGAGTTCGATTCGATCGTACTGGCTGAGAAGTTGAACTCAGGAATCGAAGCGATTGGTGGCGACGCGGGCACGCAACGGCGAAACGTTTTGTGGCTGATCCGTTTTGGTTTGGAATTCTTCCGCACCGCCACGCTGCACTTGTCGGATCGGCCGGAAGGGGCGGTGATTCCGGCGGCGGTGGCGTTTGCTCGGCGGTTTGATACCCGATCGCCGGAGGACTTCGAGTTTGTGATGAGCCTCTTCGAACGCATGGCCGAAACGGAGCATCACATTGAATCGAACGTCTCGGTCCCGCGTTGCGTGGAGGTGCTCTGCGAGGATCTGGGTCATAAGCTGCGACCGGCTCGGCGGTGATTGCTGACCCCGTGGGGTGGGTCGAGTCATCGAG